>OGYG01001655.1_pt1 | contig 13329 bp, 11 predicted proteins | sample 1576481 | NCBI WGS metagenome assembly OGYG01 (sample SAMEA3541497, study PRJEB24748) | human gut metagenome | biome: human gut; feature: human-associated habitat; material: faeces | place: China | collected 2012 | reverse complement strand
AACAATAAATAGCAATTTTCCCCCCACAGCCAAAGCACAGCCCCCGAAGAGAGTCTAACCCCTATATTTGTGGCCTCGGAGCAAGGTTTGGATGCGAGCGCTTAAAGCGAGCATTCAAACCGCCGCGACTAAAGTCACAAATATAGGGGTTAGACTCTCTTCGGGGGCGTCTCCTTTGCCTGCGGCAAATTCCTATTTTTGTAACACTTTTGTTATACATTCTTATCCCACCTGTAAAGAAAAATAACACTTCTGTTATGGTACTTCCACAGCAAAAATATTATAATAAAATTATAAGAAATGTAGTACAGAAGATAGCATTTAAAGCACATTAAAAAGCATTTAAATAGCGTATTATCTACACCACATTCCAAGTTCAAAAGGCAGGAGGGATTCCCTATGAAGAAAAGATTAAGTACAATTTTAGCCACATTACTCATGACAGTAACACTTATTCCATTTGCTCCAGTACATGCAAAGGCAGCATCAGCAGATGTGACCAGACAGATGGCAGGGAATCGTCAGATAAAGGATATCAGTAAGAAGATGACAGCATATACGACAGCGATGAACATAAGCGTATGGTCCACTACCAAGCCAGTAAAGATGAAGCTTAACGATAATCAGAAGTTATCCATCGCCGTATTTGTAAGATATAATTACAAAGGTGACTACAGCTATACAGCGAAGGAGCTTCGTTCCGAGACTAAGAAGCTTTTTGGTAAGAGCGCTTCTGTCAGCAAGATTAAGAGCAGCAAGAAAAATAAGAATCAGGCAATGTTCGTATGTAGCTCCGACAGTAAGTTCTATAAAGATCCATACATGTACTGTGGCGGAGACTTTGGAGATATGATTCCAGATTATAAGATTAAAAAGGTTGTACGCACTGGTAAGAATACCTACACAGTAACGACACAGAACAGATATGGAATCTACGGAGAGAAAGGCAGAACCAACATTGGAACAACAACACTGAAGCTTAAAAAGACAGCGGCAGGATATGTTGTGAAAGGTATTAGTTATCAGTATAATGGGAGATAAGTAGAATATTATAGTAATAGAAGTTTAGAAATAGCTTCCTGTATAATTTAAAATGTAGACAATAAATGATTTTGCAAAAAATAGGGATGTTCGCATCCCTATTTTTGGTTTAAGCATTTTTTTGAAAAAGAAAGCAATAAAAAAATATGTTCTTTTATAATATTTATGTTGTACTAAAATATATCTATCAAAATTAAGAAGTAGGGCGGGGATGTTTTGAAAAAAGAAGATAAATATATTGCAAGAGAATTATTTAAGGCAAAAGTTTTACAATTAGAAGGTCAGGCATTTGAGGATTTTTTTGTTTTAATTATGAAAAGAGTGAATCCGCAGTTTCAATCGGTGAGAGCATATGGTAATATAGGAGACCAGAAGAATGATGGATTTGACAGTACAACGGGAACGTATTATCAGGTATTTGCACCTGATAATATTGCTAAAAAGCAAACGATTCAAGAAGCAGTAAAAAAGTTAGAGAATGATTTTTCAAAACTTTATGAATACTGGAATAATTACAGTGAAATTAAAAAGTTTTATTTTGTTATAAATGATAAATATAAAGGAGTACCACCACTAATTATTAAGAAGGTGGGGGAATTGAACAAGAATCCTCTATATGAAAAGATTGAGATAAATACTTTTAAGTTAGATGATTTACAGAGAGTTTTTGAAAAACTAGACGAAGATTCAATGTTAGAGGTGATAGGATATATATCAGAAGTTTCATTAGGTATGGTGGAATATAGTGCATTGAATGAAGTGGTAGAATATCTATTAAATACAGATCTCCCGGAAGATTATAATGAGAAGTTGGTCGTGCCAGATTTTGATGAGAAAATACAGTTTAATAATTTAAGTGAAACAGCAAGAATTCGATTAGTTGAAGGAAGTTATCAAGAGGGAACATTGGAGAAGTATTTTAATGCGAATCCGGGAATCAGAGAGATTTTGCAGAAAAAGTTTCATGCTTTATATATAGATGCTTGTAAGAAGATATCAGCATCTGCAGAGAATTATTCGGATTATAGATTTTATCATATTTTGAATGAGGCGGCACCTAAAAAAACTATTTCAATAAATGCCTGTGTATTAGTATTAATGTCCTATTATTTTTCAAGCTGTGATATTTTTGAGGAACCACAATAAAATAGATACAAAAGAGAAAGAGGGAAATTATGATATTACCAAAAAAACAATTGTCTATGGAAGAATCATTATTTGGATTTGGTGGATTTCTTTTAGAAAAGTTATCTGTGCCTATGACGGTAGACGAACTGTGGAAAGATTATAAAAAGGATTATGACAGTAATGGGTATGCGGTAAAGTTTTCCTTTGACCAATATATAATGACACTGGATTATTTATACATTATAGGTGCGATAAGGAGAGATGAAAGGGGGCTTTTATGTTATGAAGCTGCTTAGTCTGGGAGCCAATAAAGAGTCATTTCATACTGTTCATTTTAAAGAGGGGGTTAATATAATTGTAGGTAAGCAAGCGGCACCGAGAAAAGAAAACAGTGAAGACACATATAATGGAGTCGGTAAATCAATGATATTGCATCTGATTCATTTTTGTTTAGGATCTAATAAGATACCTTCATTTGAAAAGCAAATACCAGATTGGGAATTTACTTTAAGATTTGAGAATAATGGACAACAATATTATTGCAGAAGAATGACAAGCAATCAGAATAGTATTGATTTTTCAGGAGAAAAGTTAAGTTTAAATAAAGCACGGGAAAAATTATTGGAGATTGGTTTTGACTTAAAGGATACTCCGGCAAATATGACATGGACAACATTATTTTCAAGATTCGTGAGAAGATATAGGTCGTGTTATGCATCATTTGATGGTTTCGTCCCTAAAGAAACTCCGTATAGTAAGCTTTTGAATAATTGCTATCTTCTGGGATTAGATACAGAGTTGATTATTAAGAAAAAAGAACTTAAAGATAAGAAAGTAGCGACAGGTCATACAGAAAAGGCACTTAAGACAGATCCCGTATTTAAAAAGTATTATTTGGGAAAAACGGATGCAGAATTAGAAAAATCTGACTTAGAATACCAAATAAAGATATTGAAAGAGGAAATTTCCAGATTTAAGATTTCCAGTAATTATCATGAGTTAGAATTGGAGGCAGATGAAAAGAGTCGTCAGAAAAAGAAATTAGAGAACAAAAGAGTTCTTGTAAATAACTATATTAAAAATATAGAGGAGTCTGAAGCAGAGACAGAGAAGATTACTGCAGAAAAAGTTATTGATGTATATAAAGCCGCACAGGTTGAAATACCGCAGATGATAAGAAAAACACTAGATGAAGTTAATTCTTTTCATAATGAGTTAATGGCTTCTCGAAATATTCGACTCAAAAGAGAACTGAGCAGACAAAAAAGTGAGCTGAAAACAATAGATGAACATCTTGCTGAATTGGGCGAAGAAATGGATAAATTACTTTCTTATTTAGATTCTCATGGAGCACTGGAAGAGTATACAGTTCTCACCAAGCGTTTATCATCTCTTGAAGATGAATTAGCCAGAATAGAAACATATCAAAAGATGTTAAAAGCTTACAAAGATATGAAACTAAACATTAAGAAAGAAATGGTAGAGCAGGATGAAGACACAGAACTTTATTTGGAGGATACGAAAGAATATTTAGATAAAATAAAGAATGACTTCTGGAAATATGCAAAACAATTTTATCCGAAGAAGAAAAGCGGACTTCTTATTCGGAATAATTCTAAAGATAATACAGTGCGATATAATGTAGAAGCAAGGATAGAGGATGATTCTTCAGATGGTGTTAATGAAGTTCGAATTTTTTGTTTTGACTGGTTAATATTAAATACAACAAAAAGTAATATGAGATTTATGGCACATGATAGCCGTATATTTGCTAATATGGATCCAAGACAAAGAAAAGTTTTATTTAAAATTGTAAATGAGGTCTGCAAAGATTCAGAATTTCAGTATATCTGCTCTGTTAATCAAGATACTTTAGATTCTGTTAAAGGATTGATGGAGGATAATGAGTATAAAGAAATGATTGCAGATAATATTATTTTAGAATTAAATGACGATGCACCAGAAAGTAAGTTATTAGGAATTCAAATAGATATTGATCTGGAAGATAAGGATAAATCTTCGGTTGATATGAAATAATATGGGAGAAAGGGCAGTTTTCTAAAGAGAAGGCTGCCTTTTTTATATTTCTAAGGAAAATTTCTAAAAATTATTTCCAATCTCCTGTCCATTCCGATTCCTGCATACAAAATAGTAAATAACTGATAACAGGGCACCCCAAATTAAGTAAACTTTTGGTGAAAAATTAAAAATATAGTCTGACTTTACTAAAAATAACTAGATTAAAACATCGAAATTAGTCATATTTAAGAATATGACAAAAATGAAATATATGGTATACTTTATTCATTATGAAGAGCTGTATACTTTTTGACTTTTAATTAAGAAGAAGTTACAGCAGCTCCGGAATATTTTAATTTACATTTCGGATAGGAATTCTATCCAAATTATTACTTGCAGAAGAAGTATGAGAAAAACGATTATCAGATAAAGGGGAAAGACTGGATTTCGCGGGGATGGAAATTCTTTAACTTCATTTGATAATCAGCACAAGAAACAGGATTGGGGAAAGTATATGTATAAGAAAAGTGTACAGGGCTGGCTAAAGCACCTGGATTTTATGATCTTAGACGTAGTATGTCTATGGATTTCTTTTACGCTTGCATTCAATATGCGACATGGGTCGCTTGATGTACTGGCGAATTCTTTATACCGTGATATGATGTGGAGCCTCGCACTCATGGATATCGTGGTAATCTTTTTCTTTGATTCCCTGAAGAATGTACTGAAACGTGGATTCTATCAGGAATTTGTTATGACGGTCAAACAGACCTGTCTTATCACCTTATGTTCCGTATTTTATTTATTTACATTTAAGGAAGCAGACAGTTATTCAAGACTTGTACTTGGGTATACAGCAGCGCTGTATTTATTACTCAGTTACGTCCTGCGCTGTCTTTGGAAGAATTGCCTCCGCAAATACTTTGGCGGAGCCGAGAAGCGTTCTCTTCTTATCGTAACCGTATCAGATATCGTTGATACCGTTATAGACAACATTAAAAATAAGAATTACGGCGATTACTTCGTTACAGGAGTATGTATCCTGGATAAAAAGGCAAAAGGCCGCGTCATCGATGGTGTAACAGTTGTAGCCGACGAAGACGACTTGGTTGAATATGTATGCCGCGAATGGGTGGACGAAATATTTATCAACATCCCAGAAAGCGAGCCATATCCGGCAGAACTTCTTGATAAATTCATCGAGATGGGTGTTGTCGTACATATGAAGCTTGCCAAGTCCCAGAACTTACTCGGCAAGAAACAGTTCGTAGAACATCTTGGAACATACACTGTACTTACAACAAGTATTAACAGCGTAAGCCGCCGCCAGATCATCTTAAAGAGAATGATGGATATTGCAGGAGGACTTGTAGGCTGCATTATCACCGGAATCCTCTGTATCTTCGTAGGACCGGCCATCTACATCCAGTCACCGGGGCCAATCTTCTTCAAGCAGACCCGTGTCGGAAAGAACGGAAAGCTGTTCCAGATGTATAAGTTCCGAAGTATGTACATGGATGCCGAAGAACGCAAAGCCGAACTCATGAAGGAAAACCGTGTGCAGGACGGCATGATGTTCAAGCTCGACTTTGACCCTCGAATCATCGGCAGCAAGAAGCTCCCGGACGGCACAATCAAAAAGGGTGTCGGAAACTTCATCCGTGACTGGAGCCTGGATGAATTCCCACAGTTCCTTAATGTACTGAAAGGAGTCGGCGGTATAATAGAGCCAACCAAGAAAAAGCTTGATTTTACAGGGTTTTCGCTGGCTTAGCTAGGTTCCTTTCATTATGATTTTTGAAGAAAACCAATTGCAACTCCCAGTGGAAATATATAAAATAAAGTGGTTTCTTGGATGCTTATTTTGACCCGATCTTAAATAAGTAAATGAAAATCATAATAAAAGTACTAAGAAGTGCTTAGGTGAAGGGCGGTAGTTAAAGTTTATAAAAATAAATTTTTTTAAGATAAAAAAGAGAAGAATATGGAAGAAGGGAAAGAAAATGAATAGGACTAAAAAGAATGACTTGGGTAGAAAGTATGCTGAGTCAGAAACAAAAAAAGAAGGATTTCCATTTAGACATTGGAAGGTTATTGCATTTTATTTGGTATTATATGATATTGTAGCAGTAAATTTTTCTTATTTTTTTGGATTATTAATTCGTTTTGATTTGCGTTACTCAAGTATTCCGAAAGAGTATTTAAACGCATTTATTAAATTCGCTCCGTTTTATACGGCATTTGTAATTATTATATTTTATGTATTTAGACTTTATAATAGTTTGTGGCGTTTTGCTAGTTTTAGCGAGTTGAATCGTGTCTTTTTTGCAACTATAATTACAACAGTATTTCAGGTGATTGGTATTACAGTATGCTTAGAAAGAATGCCATTATCTTATTATATTGTTGGATGTGGAACACAGTTTGCTTTAACATTAATAGTTCGGTTTGCGTACCGATATATTACTTTGGAACGTACAAAAATGGAACATTTACAAGATGCTAAAAATGTTCATCGTGCAATGATTATCGGTGCAGGTGCAGCAGGTCAGGTTATTTTAAAGGAATTAAAGAGTTCTGATTTGGTTGATGCAAAAGCATGTTGTATTATTGATGACAATCAGAACAAATGGGGACGCTACATGCTCGGTATTCCGGTTGTTGGTGGAAGGGATTCTATTTTAGAAGCAGTAGAAAAGTATGAGATTGACCAGATTTTATTTGCGATTCCTACAGCAAGCCCAGAAGAAAAGAGAGACATTTTAAATATCTGTCAGGAAACAAATTGCGAGTTAAAGAGTCTTCCGGGTGTATACCAGCTTGCAAACGGTCAGGTATCTTTAAGCAAGCTGAAGCCGGTCGCAGTAGAAGACCTCTTAGGACGTGAGCCGATCAAGGCAAACTTAGACGAAGTATTCCAATATATTCAGGGGAAAAAGGTTCTTGTAACAGGAGCCGGCGGAAGTATCGGTTCCGAAATCTCCCGTCAGGTAGCTGGACATCATCCAGAACAACTGATTCTCTTTGATGTCTACGAAAACAGCTTATATGACCTTGAACAGTGGTTAAAGAGAACTTATCCGAACTTAAACATGATCGCACTTACAGGCTCTGTACGTGACAGCCGGAGAATCTGCCAGGTATTCGCACAGTATAAACCAGATATCGTATACCACGCAGCAGCACATAAGCATGTACCATTAATGGAAACATCACCGAACGAGGCAATCAAGAATAATGCCGTCGGAACATATAAAACAGCTTACGCAGCCATGATCAACGGCTGTCAGCGATTCGTACTGATCAGTACAGATAAAGCGGTAAACCCAACAAACATCATGGGAGCCAGCAAGCGTATCTGCGAAATGATTATCCAGTCTTTTGACCGAATGATCAAAGAAGGAAAAGCGCACGAGATGCCGATGCTTTACACACACAGCGAAGAAGAGAATGGCATCATGCATCAGATTCGCCAGAAGAAATTTATTCCAAGAACAGAATACGTTGCAGTACGTTTCGGAAACGTACTCGGAAGCAACGGCTCCGTAATTCCACTCTTCAAACGTCAGATTGAAGAAGGTGGGCCAGTAACCGTAACCCATCCGGATATCATTCGTTACTTCATGACCATTCCGGAAGCTGTAAGCCTCGTACTTTCCGCAGGAACAAACGCCGAAGGCGGAGAAATCTTCGTCCTCGACATGGGATCACCGGTAAAGATTGACACCTTAGCAAGGAATCTGATCCGTCTCTCCGGACATGAGCCGGATGTGGATATAAAGATTGAATATACAGGACTGCGGCCGGGAGAAAAACTCTTTGAAGAAAAATTAATGGCAGAAGAGGGATTAAAGAAAACGAAAAATAAATTAATCCACATCGGCTGTCCAATCCCATTCAACACCGAACAGTTCCTTCATCAGCTTACTGTCTTAATGAAAGCTGCCTACGATAATGACCAAAATATCCGCGAGATGGTAGAACTGATTGTTCCTACCTATCATCCGGCAGGAAAGAACGGAAGCGAGGATAAAGGCAAGGTTTATGAGCTGCAGCGCAAGATGATGGAACAGGCTGCGGTGGCGAAGGAAGTGTAAGCAGGGCAGTTGGAAAGATAAGCAAAAGTAAAGTATGAACAAAAGAAATTTATAATAAATGCAGAAAGAAGGATAAAAGAATGAAAATTCCATTTTCACCACCAGATATAACAGAAGCAGAGGTAGAGCAGGTAGCAGAAGCCTTAAGATCAGGCTGGATTACAACAGGACCAAAAACAAAGGAACTTGAAAGACAGGTAGCAGATTTGTGTGGAGTAAACAGAGCAGTATGCCTTAGCTCTCAAACAGCCTGTGCAGAAACAACATTAAGAGTTTTAGGTGTTGGCGAAGGTGATGAAGTGATTGTTCCAGCGTACACTTATACAGCGAGTGCATCTGTTGTGTATCATGTAGGAGCAAAAATCGTTCTTGTAGATGTACAGAAAGATTCTCTGGAAATGGATTATGATAAACTGGCCGAAGCAATCACAGAAAAAACAAAGGTAATTATTCCAGTAGATTTAGGAGGAGTACCTTGCGATTATGATAAAATATTCTCTATTGTAGAGGCTAAAAAGTCTCTATTCCATCCTGCAAATAAATTACAGGAAGCAATAGGAAGAGTTATTGTAATGACTGATGCGGCACATGCATTTGGTGCCACATGGCATGGAAAACCAGTTGGAAGTATTGCAGATTTTTCAAACTTTAGTTTCCATGCAGTTAAGAACTTTACAACAGCAGAAGGTGGAGCAGCAACATGGAGAGATATTGAAGGTATTGACAATGAAGAAATCTATCATCAGTATCAGTTGCTTTCTCTTCATGGTCAGTCTAAAGATGCTTTAGCCAAGACCCAGCTTGGAGCATGGGAATATGATATTGTAGGTCCATGGTACAAATGCAATATGACAGATGTTGTTGCTGGAATTGGTTTAGCACAGATGAAGAGATATGCTGGACTTCTTGAAAGAAGAAAAGAAATTATTGGGAAATATGATGCGGCATTTAAGCCCCTTGGCATTGAGGTGTTAAATCATTATACAGAAGAGCATCAGTCATCTGGTCATCTGTATATTACAAGAGTTCCGGGAATTACTCTGGAACAACGTCATGAGATTATTGTAAAAATGGCGGAGCAGGGTGTAGCTTGTAATGTACATTATAAACCATTACCAATGATGACAGCTTATAAGAATCTTGGATTTGATATTAAAGATTATCCAAATGCTTATAAAAGATTTGAAAATGAAATCACATTACCATTACATACAAAATTAACTGATGAAGAAGTTGAATATGTAATTGAAAAATACAGTGAGATTATGAAAGAGTATATTTAAGAATTATAAATGAATTTTCAGGAAATGTGAGGATTGAGTATGAAAAAATGGGAAGAACTTCCTAAATTCATGCAATGTGATGAAGTAAAAGAGTATTATGATATACTTTCTAAAAAAAAGTTAAGCTTAAGATTAAAGAGGGCTTTTGATATTGTAGCAGCAACTTGTATTTTAATTATTACAGCAATTCCAATGATTATCATAGCAATTAGAATTGCTACAGAGTCAAAGGGAGGTGTATTTTATCGACAGGAGAGAGTTACTACCTATGGAAAAAAGTTTAAAATACATAAATTTCGCACAATGGTTGCTAATGCAGATCAGATAGGATCTGCAGTAACGGTTTCTGGAGATAATCGAATTACACCAACAGGAGCTTTTCTCCGAAAGTATCGTCTGGATGAACTTCCTCAAGTATTTGATGTACTTTCAGGTAATATGAGTTTTGTAGGAACAAGACCAGAAGTGACCAAATATGTAAAAAAATACACTAAAGAAATGAGGGCAACTCTTCTGCTTCCGGCGGGAATTACAAGTGAGGCGAGTATTCGTTATAAAGATGAAGCAGAACTCCTTGATGCTGCAGATGATGTAGATAAGGTTTATATAGAACAGGTTCTACCGGGGAAGATGAAATATAATCTTGAGAGTATTAGAAGATTTTCTTTCTTTGGAGAAATTGCGACAATGTTTAGAACTGTGTTTGCGGTTCTTGGGAAGGATTATGAATAAGGATTATGCAGAATAAAAAAGTAGTGGATGGTTTAGTTTCTATTATTATGCCATCTTGGAATACAGAGAGATTTATTGCTGAAACAATACAATCTGTTATTGACCAAACTTATACTAATTGGGAATTGCTTATTGTTGATGATTGTTCATCAGATAATACGGATAGCGTGGTAGCTTCTTTTAAAGATAATCGAATTAAATACTTTCATAATGAAAAGAATTCTGGTGCAGCATTAACTCGCAATAAAGCATTGAGAGAAGCACAGGGAGAGTGGATTGCATTTCTTGATTCAGATGACCTTTGGATGCCGGAGAAATTGGAGCATCAGATTGAATTCATGAAGAAGAATGGCTATAGCCTTTCATTTACAGAATATGAAAAGGTTGACGAGGAATCTAAACCACTGAATATTTATGTTTCTGGACCAAAGAAAGTAAATAAACATAAAATGTATAATTATGATTATATTGGTCAGCTCACAATGATGTATAGTGCTAAAGAATTCGGTCTTATCCAAATTAAAGACATAAAGAAGAATAATGATTATGCCATCAGACTTCAGCTTTATAAGAAACCAAAAACTTGTGCATATCTTCTTGAGGAAAATCTGGCTAAGTACAGAGTAAGAAAAGTAAGTATCAGCCATGATAAATTTAGAAGAAAGTTTAAAAGTCATTATGATCTATTCCATTTATGTGATGAAAAACCAGCAGTTGTTGCTATGTGGTATGCTTGTTGGAATATGTTCTATGGTGTTTTAAAAAAGAAAAATTATGAGAAGAATTTTTAAAAATTTAAAATGGAGAAATTAGATGGAAAGAGATTCAATATTATATAAAATAAGAAGAAAGGGTCAGGTCATTGCCCAACATATAATTCCAGATGAATGGATGTGTAAATTCTATTCAAGAATTTTATTGAAAAAGAAAGTTGATTTGAAAAATCCTAAAACTTTTAATGAAAAAATCCAATGGCTAAAGATTCATGATTATCCTAATAATCAACTGGTTATACAGGGAGCAGATAAATATAGGGTTCGAAAATATGTACAGGAAAAGGGATTAGAAAATATTTTAGTTCCAATGATTGCAGATTGGGATAATCCTGAAAAAATTAATTGGGATGAACTTCCAGATAAATTCGTTTTAAAATGTAATCATGGATGTGCGTATAATATTTTATGTGCTGATAAATCTTCTTTTGATAAAGAAGATGCAGTTAAAAAAATGAAAAAGTGGATGAAAGAAGATTTTGGAGCATTTAATATTGAAACACATTATTCTAAGATAGTACCTCACATTACTTGTGAAGAATATTTAGGTGAGTGTATAATAGATTATAAATTCTTTTGCTTTAACGGAGAACCTAAATATATATATGTATCTAGTGACTTAGTGCATGATAGACAGGCTCAGATAGGATTCTTTTATTTAGACGGAACAAAGATGCCATTGATAAGAGATGATTATGCTCCGATGGATATAGAAGAATTGCCTCCATTTTTTGAAAATATGAAAAAAGATGCAGAGGTATTGTGTGAAGATTTTCCTTTTGTAAGGGTGGATTTTTTTGTAGCAAATAATACATACTATTTTGCAGAACTTACATTTACACCGAGTGGGGGAATGATGCCGTTTAATCCAGACAAATATGATTTAGAATGGGGAGAGAATATGGATATATCTAAAATTCAGGAAAGAAAAATATTAGGGGGGGGTACGATGATGTAGTTATGTGTATATCTCGATTCCCTGCTGTGAATGAATTAGCTAGGGAGGTAGCATAACATGGAAAGAAATAAATATTTATATGCAATAAGACGTAAAATGCAATTAGTAGCGCATAAGTTGATGACACCAGAATTTATGTCAAAATTATATTTTCGTATAGTGTTAGGATATAAACTAGATTTAAAAAATCCTCAAACATTAAATGAAAAATTACAATGGCTTAAACTCTACTATTGGGCTAATAATAAAGATGCAATTAAGTGTGCAGATAAATATGCTGTCAGAGAGTACATAAAAAATGTTGGTAAAGAAGAATTATTAAATGATATTTTGAATTCTTGGGATAAAGCAGAAGACATTAACTGGGAAGAATTGCCTAATAAATTTGTTTTAAAGTGTAATCATGGTTGTGGTTATAATATTATATGTAAAGATAAGTCCACGATGAATGAAGAAGAAGTTATAAAAACATTGGATAAATGGATGAAAGAAGATTTTTCTGCTTTTAATGAAGAACCCCATTATGGAAAAATTAAAAGAAAAATTATTTGTGAAAAATTTTTAGAAGGAGACGTAATAAATTACAACATTTATGTTTTTAATGGAAAAGCTATATTCTTTTCAGTTGCAGGAGGATTGGGTGAAGGTGTAGATGAACATTTAACATATTATAACCCAAATGGAACAGTTGCTGATTTTAAGAATAAATCATATCCAGCACAAGAAGATCCATTATCTCCATTATTACCAGAAATGATAAAAACAGCAGAATTTTTGGCAAAAGATTTTCCAATGGTAAGAGTAGATTTATTTGATATTAATGGAAAAATAATTTTATCAGAAATGACTTTTACACCAGGAGGGGCATTGATACCGTTTGAACCATTATCTGCTGATAGAAAATTAGGTGATAAATTAGACATTAGCCATTTGAAAAAAGATTTATAGGGGAGATAGAGGAGAAAAACATGAATAAGAAAATAAAAATAGTAGTAGTTTATGGTGGTATTTCTACAGAGAGAGAAGTCTCTTTAAGAAGTGGAAAAGCGGTATATAAAGCTTTATGTGAGGCTGGCTTTAAAAATGTAGTTTTATTTGATTTACATAAAGACAATATTGGTGAGCTCCTTTCTTTGAAACCAGATTTGGCATATTTGGCACTTCATGGGAAAGGTGGGGAAGATGGATGTATTCAGGGTGTACTTGAACTTGCCGGAATTCCATATACAGGTCCAGGTGTAGCTGCTAGAGCGTGTTTGAAAAATAAAAGTTGCACAAAACATATATTCCCACGCCCT
>OGYG01001647.1_pt1 | contig 13403 bp, 21 predicted proteins | sample 1576481 | NCBI WGS metagenome assembly OGYG01 (sample SAMEA3541497, study PRJEB24748) | human gut metagenome | biome: human gut; feature: human-associated habitat; material: faeces | place: China | collected 2012 | reverse complement strand
CAAAAAATCAAAATTTCTTAAAATAATGCTTGATTTTTATTATCTAATTTTTGTTATGATTGTACAAATGATTGTGTAATGAATAAATATACATTAAAAAGCCCTTAGCTGTGGAAACAATTTATGGGAAATCATTAAGTTTAATCTACATAGGTTGGATTACTCGGACAACTTACGGAATTTGAAAACAAAAATGTATTTAAAAAAGATGAGGGGAAAGTATATGATAAATGTATATAAGAATTGTCCTGCATTTGAAAATGAATTCTATTTGTTAAGAAAGGCAGAAAAGGAAGATGCAAAGGATTTGTTAAAAGTATATTCTGATTCTAAAGCTGTACCTTTCTTTAATAGTGATAATTGTGGTGGAGATGATTTTCACTATACTACAAAAGATAGAATGAAAGAGGCAATTGAATACTGGCTTTGGGAGTATAATAGACAAGGGTTTGTTCGTTGGGCAATTATCTCAAAAGAGACAAAGGAAGCAATAGGTACGATAGAACTTTTTCATAGGGATGCGAATGATTTTTTTACAAACTGTGGTTTGTTAAGAATGGATATCCGTAGTGATTATGAAATTGCAAGTGAGATTATTAAAATTCTAACGTTAATCATTGAACCTGCCTATATGCTTTTTCACTGTGATAAAATTGCGACAAAGGCGATTGCACCAGCAAAAGAGCGTATTGAGGCATTGAAATCCTTAGGTTTTAATCTTTCTAAAGAAAAACTAATAGGCCATGATGAAACAGAGTATGATTCTTATTTTTTCGTATCCAAAAATTAATAGGGCATGTACTGTTTACTAAAATGTAGATTTGAAAGTGCTTTGTAGAATATTGAAAGTCAAGATTAGTTGTTTACGAATACACTGTTTCTTTTTTGTAAGATATGCGATATAATGATGAAAAAATGAAAAGAGGTATGTTATGCAGCTGTCTTATATTCATGAACAAAAAGAAAAATTAAGAAGAGAAATAGAAATAAAGAAACAGGAATCTGGAAGGTTTTCATTTCTGCGGTTTCTATCTATTGTAGGTTTTATCTTTGGTATTTATCAGGGATATTATGGAAATCATCCATATTTTTATATAGTAAGTATCTTGATGTGTGTTGTTTTTATTTATCTTGTTATTAAACATAATCGTATAAAAAAAGAAATAGAGGACACACAGGCACTTTTTTTCGTATATGAAGATATTGAAAAACGTAAGGATGATCGCTGGAAAGAATATACAGATACAGGCGAAGAGTTCTTGGTGGAAGATGCCAAACAGGAAGTTGATTTGGATATTTTTGGAAAAACAAGTTTGTTTCAATATCTTAATTGTGCAAAAACAATAGAGGGAAGAAAATATTTGGCATCACTGTTAAGCTGGAAGCAGCAGGATAGTGAGCAAATAAAACAGCGACAGGAGGCTGTGAAAGAATGTATTTCTTCCACAGATTTATCACTTCGTTTTATGCAGCTGTCAAAACTTTTTGAATGGCATGCAGGGAAAAAGAAAAAACGGCAGATGGAGCATTTTTATCAGGCAATGGAAACTCATGAACATTCTTATGCGAAACTATGGAAAAGAATATGCATATTTATTTCTGTATGTTGTGTAGGGATAACCGCTGCTTCTTTTTTCCTTCATCAACTGCAGGCATATGCACTTATTCTTTTTATGGGAAGTTTATGTCTTGCGTTTTTATTCTATATGAAAAATAGTGCAGTGTTATCTTCCACAGGAATGTATGCATCCATTATGCAGGATTATCAGCGCATGCTGGAAGAAATTGAGCATGCAGATGTAACAAGTGCATTTCTTCAGCAGTTGAAAAAAGATTGTGCACAAGCTGATCAGGCAATTCTTAAGCTTCAGCATATTTTGCAGATGGTGCAGGTACGTAATAATTTTATTTTACATTTCATTGTAAATGGTTTTTTACTTCTTGATTTTCAATGTGTGTTTGCGCTGGAAGACTGGAAAGAGCGCTATGGAAGTCATGTTCGTACATGGCTGTGTGCCATAGGGAAGATGGAAGCAATGGTTTCTTTGGCACAAATTGGTCTAGTGAAAGATACATATTGTGAAGCAAAAGTTATAGAACATGAAACACCGACTTTCTGTTTTGAAAAAATGTATCATCCGCTAATTGAGGAAAAACGTGCAGTGGCTAACAGTTTTGATGCAGATAATAAAACGTATATTATTACTGGAAGCAATATGTCTGGGAAAACAACCTTTCTTCGTACCATTGGTATCAATATGATTTTGTTTCATGCAGGAGCACCACTTTGTGCAGTATCTGGAAGTGCAACATCCATGAATCTATATACAAGTATGCGCGTGCAGGACAATGTAAGTGAAGGGATTAGTACTTTCTATGCAGAAATTCTTCGTATTAAAGATATGATGCTGGCAAGTGAAAAGAAAGAAAAAATGCTGGTGCTGGTAGATGAAATTTTTAAAGGTACAAACAGCGCTGATCGTATCGTATGTGCCAAAACGGCATTGGAAAAACTGCATTTGCCATGGATCATTACCTTTGTATCTACACATGATTTTGAATTGTGCGATATGGATAAAACAATGAATGCAGAAAATTATCATTTCTCTGAATATTATGCAGATGATAAAATTCTGTTTGACTATACGTTAAAAGAAGGACGCTGTACAACAACAAATGCCAAACAGCTAATGAAAATGGCGGGTTTTTAAATAGAGGTATAAGACATAAAGAAAACAGGTGAATTTACCTGTTTTCTTTGTTTAACAATGCATATTGCAATGCAATGATCGTTTTCGCATCATCAATTTCTCCATTTTCTAACATCTTCTGGATTTCATCAAAGGAAAACCAAAGGGTCTCGATTTCTTCATCCTCATCCATTGCCTTTGGGTTTTCTACTTTTATCAAGTCATTGCTGTAATATAAATAAATCTTTTCATTACAGAAACCTGGTGTCGAGTACATTTCACAGATAGGGTATAGCTTCTCACTTGTATAGCCGCTTTCTTCTTCCAATTCCCGCAATCCACATGTATAAGGATCTTCTCCTTGTTCCAGTTTGCCTGCAGGAATTTCTAAAGATGTTTTTTGAATCGCATAGCGATACTGTTTTACCAGCAAGACCTTATCTTCTTTTATCGCAAGAACGCCAACACCGCCATGATGATGAATGACATCACGTTCATATATCTTGCCTTTGATTTCTACTTCATCTTTGCTCATGGTAAAGATAGAACCACGATACACTTCTTTTGAAGATATTTTTTTCTGCATATTTAATCACCAATACCATTATACGAAAAATCAACGTATATGCAAGATATCTTATAAAGGATGTTTCATAATACTTTGTGCCAATGCATTGGCAATCGCATCTTGTCCTTTTTCGGAAGTGATATATGCCACATCTTTATCATCACTGATAAATCCGATTTCTACCAGCATTGCGGGAATATCATTTTCGTCAATGACCAGCAATGGGTTTTCCTGCGTTGTTTTGATTCCACGGTTTTGTGTGAAATTTAACTCCTGCAGGTTTGCTTCCAAAGTCTTCGCCATGTTTGTAGTTAGCTCTTCTTTATCTTTAATATAGATTTCAAAGCCTCTTGCCCCATCATTGTAGTAAGCTCCATAGTTTAAATGCAGGGATATAAAACAATCGGCATTTGCATCTTTTGCAATTTGTACGCGGGATAACAAATCCTGTCGATTATCATTTTCCCATGCTACATCATCACTAGTTCTAGTGTATACGACTTCATAATTGTTCTTCTTTAGAATTTCTCCGGTTTTCATTGTTAAAGACAATGCGATGTCAGCTTCTTTTAAATTTTTTCTGGAAAGAGAACCGCCATCATAACCGCCATGTCCAGCATCCAGAGTAATTACTCCTTTTTTTACTAAAGTTGTATTTTTAGGTGCTGTTTCTTTGCTGTATACTTCTACCGGCTTTTTCTCCGGAGAGAAGCCGGCATAAACAAAGCAGAGACTAAACAGGGTAATCCACATGTATGTAACTATATTTTTCATATAAATGTATTCCTTTCTGAATGAACTGCTATGTAAAATATCTTTTTTAAAATATGACTTTTATAATTTTACACAAAACTTTCGTTATTTTTCAAGCAAAAGATGTGAAAATTATGTGATTTTTTATATTTTCCATAGCAAAGGCCATACTACGTTTAGGAAGGAGGCTTCTTGTATGAAGGAAAAAGTCATAAGAGAACGTTCTAAAATACATAAACCCAAACAGCATAAAATAAGAAATGCGCTTGTTGCATTTGCAGGCGGAGGAAGTTTGGCAGTGGCTGCTCAGCTTGTTATGCAGAGTTTTGTGGTATTTCTTAATGTCAAAAAAGATATGGCAGTATCCATGACGATTGTGCTGATTATTTTTGTAACTGCATTGTTAACAGCGCTTGGAAAATATGATAAGATTGCACAGTTTTTTGGCGCTGGGGTATTTATACCAATTTCCGGATTTGCGAATTCACTGGCATCCTGTGCCCTGGAAGGAAAAAGTGAAGGTTTGATTTTTGGTATTGGAAGCAACATGTTTAAACTGGCCGGTTCTGTTTTAACGTGTGGTGTTGTATCGGCATTTGTGTTTGGTATGGCACGATTTCTTTTGTTTGGAGGGTAGACTATGACAACCATTACGTTTCAAAATGTATATGTAACTTCAAGAGGATGTGCAGTAGGCCCTTTGGAAGCAAGCGGACCTTTAAAAGGAAAATTTGATATTTGTTTTGATGATTTGTACTGCAATGAAAAAAGCTTTGAAAAGGCAGAACAGAAATTGCTGTATAGCGCTATTGATGCGACAATGCGTAAAAGCAAAGTGGTGATGAAAGATGTGGACTTGCTGTGTGGAGGAGATTTATTAAATCAATTGTTATCTTCTCACTATGTAGCTCGCGATTTTCACCGTCCTTTTCTTGGTATGTATGCCGCATGTGCAACCAGCAGTGCACTCATTGGACAGGCGGCTATATGGGTGGAACATGGGTATGCACAATATGCATTGGCATTTACAAGTTCCCATGTCGCAACGGCAGAACGACAATTTCGTTATCCTAATGAATATGGCATTCAAAAAAAAGAAACAACCACAAGTACGGTAACAGGAGCAGGAGCAATACTTTTATCAAATAAGCCAGGAAATCTAAAAGTTACTGCGTTTACACCAGGAGAAATTGTTGACTGGCAGCATACAGATGCCAATGATATGGGGCTGGCAATGGCACCCGCTGTATTTTCTACCTTAACGACACATTTAAAAGACACCAATAGAACGATGCAGGATTATGACTGTATCGTCAGTGGTGATTTATCTGAAATCGGTTTTTCTTTCATGATGGATTTGCTGGTAAAAGATGGCTATGATATAGATGATCGTTTCAATGACTGTGGTTTATTGATATACGATAGAAAGAAACAACATGTGTTTTGCGGAGGAAGTGGATGTGCATGCAGTATGGTCGTAACGATTGCCCATTTATTACAACTATTGGAAGAAGGAGTATATCATCGTATTCTTGTGATTGCCAGCGGGGCGCTGTTATCCCCAGTTGCGCTGCAGCAGAAAGATACGATCCCCTGTATAGCCCATGCGATTGTTTATGAAAGAGGGGATGTATGATGGTATATATCAATGCTTTTTTATTTTGCGGTACGATTTGTATGCTGGGACAGATTCTATATGATAATACAAAGTGGACAGCGGGCCATATTACCTCCCTGTTTGTAGTTATCGGTGCTTTTTTAGATACCTTTAGTATTTATGACTGGTTTTTGGATATTGCAGGCATGGGGGCAAGTCTTCCTATTACCAGTTTTGGACACAGTTTAATTCATGGGGCATTGGCACAGGCAGAAAAACAGGGAATCTTAGGAATTGCATTAGGTATGTTTGATCTTACTGCAGCAGGTATCACAAGTGCAATTCTTGCGGCATTTTTTGTCGCGTTATTCGCACGGCCAAAATCATGAACGATTTAAATCAGCGATTTCAGGATTTTAAAGAAAAGATTGCCCCTTCTTTTGACTTTGCGACACGCTATCTCTGTATACAAAATACCCATGTATATCTGTTGTTTTTATCCTCTTTAACCGACAGCAAACTATTATCATATCTGGTAGAAAGTGTTGTCATTACAGCTTCCCATGATGTTGAATTGACGGTATATCCTGCGGCTGTTGAAAAAACAGCAGATGAAAATAAAGCGATAATCGCAATATTAAGTGGACAATGCGTTTTGTTATGTGAAAACAGTGATGCCTACTATATTATAGAAACAAGACAGTATCCTTCACGAACAACCGCAGAGCCGGAAGTAGAAAGAAGTGTTCGTGGTTCTCATGATGGATTTGTCGAAAATTTCCTGCTGAATGTAGGGCTTGTTCGAAGAAGAGTACGAGATCCAAAATTAAAGTGCATCCTACGTCAGGGGGGTAAAAAAACACATTGTGATATTGCCTATATGTACATTGAAGATTTGGTGGATGTAGATGTACTGGATGATTTTACATCAAGACTTTCTTTGCTGGATGATGCCGAAATCTTAAATGAACGCAATCTGGTAGAAGAGCTTTATGGAAAAACATTAAATCCTTATCCACATGTTCGTTACAGTGAACGTCCTGATGTATGCGCAACCCATTTGCTGCAGGGGTATCTGCTTGTTTTCGTAGATAATTCACCTTCCATCATCATTTTGCCAACCACCTTTTTTGAACAGATCAAACAGGTAGAAGAATATACCCAGACAACACTGGTTGCTTTTTTTACCCGTATCATTCGTATAATCGGTATTTTGTTTTCCTTATATTTATTACCGCTTTGGGTGGCACTAATGATGGATCAAAATCCTACAATGTTAAAAATTCCCATTCAGGAAGTTCGGCTGTTTGCCTTTGCGATACAGGTTCTTCTTGCGGATATTGCGGTAGAATGGATTCGTCAGTCTTTAATTCACACACCATCTATCTTATCCAGTATCATGAGCTTTATTGCGGTTTTCCTTTTAGGTGATATGGCAATTTCTCTTGGTGCATACAGTGAAGAAATCTTGATTATGGTAGCTGCCTGTAATATAGGAAACTTGTTAACACCTTCGTATGAACTCTCTATGGCAAATAAAGTGTTTCGTATAATGTCTACCATGATTACCCTGGTATTAGGAAGTCCTGGATTCTGTATTAGTGTTGTCATTCATATTTCCATCTTGCTTTCAACCAAAACAATCAAATATCCTTATTTATATCCTTTCATTCCTTTTTCTTATAAAGAATGTAAACGACTGTTATTTGGTACGCCGATTCATTTATCCAAACATAAAAAATCACCATAGAAGCAGTGCATGCTGCTTTTTTTGTTGTGGTGGAATAATAATGCTATAATATGGATAAAGAATTTAAAAAAGGAGCATGAACGTGATAAGGGAAATATTAGATAAGGAAGAGAAAAAGAGAATTTCTCGCAAAATACTAGAAGCACTTCCTAATTGGTTTGGAATCAAAGAGGCAAGAGAGGAATATATTTCAGATTGTGAAAGCCAGTATTTTTTGCGGCAGAAAAAGATAGAGAGGCAATTGGATTTCTATGCCTGAAACAAACAGGTAAAGATACGCTCGAAGTAAGTGTGATGGGGATTTTACCAGAATTTCACCGACAGGGAATAGGAAAGGAATTATTTGCATTCGCAAGACAATATGCACTGGAAAAAGGATTCTCTTTTATGCAGGTTAAGACCGTACAAATGGGATGTTATGATATTTATGATGATACAAATAAATTTTATAAAAGTCTTGGTTTTAAAGAGTTTGAAGTGTTTCCCACTTTATGGGATGAATGGAATCCCTGTCAAATATACGTAATGTATTTAGGATAGAAAATGAATATTACAGGTTATGGTTAGTGGAGGAAATGTTATGGAAACGAATATCCTTATGGTATTTATTGTGAATGCAGTATATCTTGCGATATGGTATGCGGTATATAAAATACGAACTTCAAAACGCAAAGAACTGCGTATATGGGATAATGGCTATGAATTTTTTGATTCTTTAGATAATGGAGTTAAAGAACGATACTGGAAAGAAGATACAAAAATCATCCATACGTTTTTTATCATATTTTTATTTTTCCTTGAAATAACTCTTTTTCTATACTATATCGACTCCACAAAACTGTACTGGATCATAAGTTTAAGTATTGGAATCGTGGCTTCTGTAAGTGTGGCAATGATTTTAAGTGTAAAACTGCAAAAGAAATTTCGTAGTAGAGAAAAGAAGTAAGTCTATCGTTTCTCTATATTTCATATAGCAATAGAAGTAGGTAGTTTATATTGACAGATGATGTCATCGAATATATGAAGCATATATCAAAAAAAATTTGATGGAGGCATAAAGATACGATGAAAAAAGATGTAGTGAAAGTTGCGTTTGTATGTGTACATAATTCCTGTCGCAGTCAAATTGCCGAGGCGCTGGGAAAACGGTTGGCTTGTGATATGTTTGAAAGCTATTCTGCTGGAACAGAAACAAAACCGCAAATCAATCAGGATGCTGTGCGTTTAATGAAACAAAAGTATCAGATCGACATGGAAAAAACGCAGTACTCCAAACTTTTATCAGATATTCCACCAGTGGATGTTGTGATTACAATGGGATGCAATGTAGATTGTCCAAACCTTCCATGCAAATACAGAGAAGATTGGGGATTGGAAGATCCTACGGGGAAAAGTGATGAAGAGTTTACATATACAATACAGCAAATTCATACAAAAATCATAGAATTATCCAAAAGAATACAGGAATATATATCCGTATAAGATGCATTACTTCAATATAAGGCTAGTCATGATTAGCCTTTTTTAATAGTTTAGATTTTGATTTTGTAATCTTTTGTAAAAATAAAATAGAAACAGCGTTTTAGTGATATAATTTTTATGAAAAGTTACATAGAACATAGTTTATAAAGATGAGGAAATAGTTTATGAAAAAATGGAGTGAAGAAGCTGAAAAGATAATGATAGAGCGTTTTGGAAAAGATACTGTCATGGCACTTGCAACGATTGACAATGCTATTCCTTATGTGCGATATGTAAATGCTTATTATGAAGATGGTTGTTTTTATATCATAACCCATGCTCTTTCTAACAAAATGCAGCAAATAAAAAACAATCCTATTGTTTCGATTGCAGGTGAATGGTTTACAGCACATGGAAAAGGAATGAATATGGGGTATTTTTGTAAAAAAGAAAATCAAAGAATAGCAGAAAAATTAAAACATGTTTTTTCAGACTGGATTGATAATGGACATAATGATTTTAGTGATACAAATACGATTATTTTATGTATTGAAATAAGTGATGGAGTATTGTTTTCTCATGGACAAAGATATGAAATTTAATCATGAAATATTCTTTTATTTGGAGGTAACTATATGAAATGTCCTTATTGTGAAAAAGAAATGCAGAGTGGTTATATTCCAACAGATAATACACCTGCACAGTGGCTTCCTGATGGGAAAAGACAAAGTTTATTAAAAATTGCATATGCAAAAGATTGTATAAGAATTGTTGAAGAAAATGGAATTCTAGGGCATCATGCAAAAGCGGATTACTGTGATAAATGTGGCATTATTTTATTAAGGGAAGAACGATAATAGAAAATCTGGAGGTTTTTATAGTGATGAAAAGATATGTTGCTTTCTTGCGAGGAATTAATATAAGCGGGAAAAACAAAGTGCCAATGGCAGAATTAAAGAAAGGATTTGAGGAACTTTCATTTATAGAGGTTAAAACCTATTTAAACAGTGGCAATGTGTTATTTTCTAGTGAAGAAGAGAACATATCTAAGCTTGTAGAACAAATCGAGGGAATGATAAAACAGCAGTTTGGTTTAACTATTCCTGTTTTAGTAATAGCAATAGAAAATCTTAAGGATATTTTAGATCATGCTCCTAACTGGTGGGGAAATGATAACAAAGAAATTTATGATAATTTAATATTTATTATGCCGCCTGCAAAATTTTCAGATGTATATGCTGCTATTGGCGAACCTAAAAAAGAACTGGAAAAAATAGAGAATTATAAAGATGTGATATTCTGGTCTTTTTATCGTAAAGATTATCAAAAAACAAATTGGTGGTCTAAGACAGCAAATGCAGGTATAAGCATAAAGCTAACGATAAGAACAGCGAATACAATCAGAAAAATCGTTGGAATGCAGTCATATAGAAAATAAGAAAATGAGGTAGAATTATGGCTTCAAGCAAAGAATATTTACAATTTATTTTAGGACAGTTGTCGGAATTAGAAGAAATTACATCAAAACGAAAAGAAGAAATAAATAAGATCCTGTTTGTTGTAAAAAGTGAGTATTGAACGAAGGTGAAAAAATGACAACTTCAAATATCAAAGAAATGATGAATAGTGATATTGATAAAGTTTGGGAAATTCTTTTGAATGTTAAAAATTACAGCAAATGGCGAAGCGATATAAGTAAAACAGAAGTCATAGATGATCATAAATTTATTGAATATAACAATGAGGGTTATGCTACTACCTTTATAACTACGTTTATAGAGCCATATAAACGATGGGAATTCGATATGGAAAACAACAATATAAAAGGACATTGGACAGGAATTTATACTTACGTTGATAAGAAAACGCAAATTGATTTTACAGAAGATGTAATTTGTAAAAAGTGGTTTATGAAGCCGTTTGTAAAATCATACTTGAAGAAACAACAGACACAATTTGTTTTAGATCTAAAACGAGCACTAAAATAATCAGCTGGAATCAAGAGGAATTTTGCCATGAAAAAATTAAAAAGGAAAAACTAAATAAAGTGTATATGGAGGATAGAAGATGATTGTATTGATAACAGGGGCATCGCACACAGGGAAGACATTGCTTGCACAAAAACTGTTAGAAAAATATAAATACCCATATGTATCAATAGATCATATAAAGATGGGTTTGATTCGTAGTGGATATACCAATCTTACAGTGGAAGATGATAGTGAACTTACACACTATTTGTGGCCGATAGTTCGCGAGATGATAAAAACTGCGATAGAAAATAAACAAAATCTTATTGTGGAGGGAATTTATATTCCATTTGATTGGGCAAAGGATTTTGATAAGGAATATTTGAAACATATAAAATACATTTGTCTTGTTATGAGTGAGAAGTATATAAAACATCATTTTGACAGTATAAAGAAATATGCAAACAGTATTGAATACCGTATGGATGATGAAGGATGCACAATAGAAAGTGTTTTAGAAGATAATGCTTATTTTTTACAAAATGCCAAGAAATACAATTTGAATATCGTCTTTATTGATGATACGTATGAAATAAATGTTGAACTATGATCACTGTTAATGGAAATCGAATATAAGTTGGAAAGGTTAGTCGGAGTGATTAACCTTTTTTCGTATTATAAAATGTAATAAATACAAAATAAGAAATAAAACAAAAATATTGTCACTTTTTGCGTTATTCTTTCATCTATTATATGTAACGTCGAGAGGAGTACATCACATGGTTTTTAGCAGTTTACAATTTATATTTATTTTTCTACCCATCTTTTTTTTGGTGTTACTATATGGTGCCTAATCGTAATAAAAATTATATTTTACTTATTGGAAGCTTGAGTTTTTATCTTGTTGGAACGATAAACAATCCAGAATACTTAATACTTTTTATTGTAAGTATCCTGATAGATTATATAGTAGCTTTAGGGATAGAAAAACATGTTAAGTATAAAAAAATAATATTACTTACAGGGATTTTCTTTCATGTTGGCAGTCTTGTTGTTTTTAAATATTTAGGGTTTGTTTTAAAAACAAAAAGAAGTAACGAATTGACATGTAAAATACGAGAATTAGCTATGTATTGCTTATGAAAAGATAAGGCAGGATTTATCATTTATTAGTTTTTTAATACGTTTTATTTTCAATTCAAGGCGAATTTCCGTTATTTTTCCTACAAAAAGATAGGAAATCTTGTTATAATATGCTTTGCGAGGTGAATTTTATGGCATTTACAATTACAATTGAACAGTTTGAAGGTCCTTTGGATTTAATGCTGCATCTAATTAAAGAAAATAAACTTGACCTGTTTGATTTGGATATGAATTTGTTAAGTGAACAATATTTACAATATTTAAATGCCATGGAATCCATGCATCTGGAAATTGCCAGTGAATATCTTGCAGAGCTTGCAGGGTTGCTGGAATATAAAAGTAAAAAACTTCTTCCAAGAGAAAAAGTAGAAATAGAAGAAGAGTATGAAGAAGATCAAAGAGAGCGTCTTGTGAAAAGGCTTTTAGAATATCAGCGTTATAAAGAAGTCAGTGCCGATTTTGAAAAGAAATATGAAGAGCGACAGCTTTTGATGAGCAAGCCAATCAGTGAAGAAACAAATAAATGGATGAAAACTTCTATTGAAAAGAAACTGGAAGGAAATCCTTATGATCTGATCAAAGCGATGAATAAAGTGCTTCGCCGTATGGCATTGGCACACCCGATAGAAACTCGTATGACTGTAAAAGAGTTGTCTAGTGATGAGCGTATCTTGCAAATTAAAAAACGTTTAGAGGGGTTTGTAGGAAAAATGAACTTTGAACAGCTTTGCAGTGACTGTACAGATTTGCATATGGTTATCGTTACCTTTCTTTCTATATTGGATTTAATTAAACATAAGGAAATCACCTTTACGGTAGATGAAGAAGAAACGATTTGGATTATTAAAGGAGAAAACAGTTATGGAGAAGTATAAACAAATACTGGAAGGACTTCTTTTTTTAAGTGGGGATGAAGGCCTTTGCATGACGCAGCTGTTAGGGGTGTTTCAAGATGAATTAACGCAAGAAACACTGGAAATACTGCTTGATGAAATGATGAAAGAATATATGGAACAGGCAAGAGGATTCGAGCTTGTTTGTTATGGGGGCGTATATAAACTGGTATCAAAGGCAATCGTACATCCATATGCGGAAAAACTATTCTCTAAAATTCATGTGGCAACGTTATCGAATGCAGCCATGGAAACTCTGGCCATCATTGCCTACAAACAGCCAATTACAAGAGCTGAGGTTGAAGAAATTCGTGGTGTAAACTGCGATATGATGGTGCGTAAGCTAATGGCTAGAAACTTGATTAAAGAATGTGGAAGAAGTGATGCGCCGGGAAGACCTTTTTTATATGAAGTTACAGAAGAGTTTATGGATACTTTCAAACTTGAAAGCTTAAAGGAACTACCAGAATTACCGGAATTTAAAGAAGAAACAGAAGAAGAACTGTTCGTAGAATAGTTATTCTCAGATTGTTGACAAAGTGGTACTTATAAACAAGTATCGCTTTTCTTTTTTCTTA
>OGYG01001642.1_pt1 | contig 13450 bp, 15 predicted proteins | sample 1576481 | NCBI WGS metagenome assembly OGYG01 (sample SAMEA3541497, study PRJEB24748) | human gut metagenome | biome: human gut; feature: human-associated habitat; material: faeces | place: China | collected 2012 | reverse complement strand
AGATAATTCAAACGGACTTATCTTAGCTTCCTCTCCAATGTTCAAGAAAGTCTTTGGGAAATCGAACGTAGGGCGAAGCTACGGTTTACCCTTTTATATTTATACTAGGAATTTCTCAAGTCTTACCTAGGGATTATGTCAAACAAGTTAAAATTGAATTGATTTTAAGAGAAATGGCAGAGCAGGTAGCCATTCGATCGAGAAGAGCTCATAAGAAGTGTTGTACGGTTTCCATCTCCATAGGATTTTCAAGGAATGAAATGAAACGACCTATCCAGATTCAGATGAAGGTAGAGCCGACTAATAATACTAGAATTCTCACAGTCCATGTTCTATCCTTGTTTAGAATGAAATACGATTCGGAAGCAGTCAGAAATGTAGCCGTTAGTTATTCAAATTTTGTAGATGATTCTATCCAGGTCCTCTCGTTATTTGATGATGTAGAGAAAATTGATAAAGAAGAAAGGCTCCAAACAGCGATTGATACCATCCGAAATCAATTTGGATTTACAACAATTCAAAAGGGGAACTCTTTGCTAGAAGCATCAAGAAGTTAGGAGCGAAATAAGTTGATTGGTGGTCACTCAGCTGGTGGACTAGATGGTTTAAAATGATTGATAGAAGTTATCTTCCCTTCCAGTCAGCAAGGGAACATCAAGATAGGGGAATGATGAAATGGATGGGCTTCTTCCTTTCAGAACATACAACCTCATTGACAAATGATAAGAACAAGGTTGATATGAGTAGCGAGTTGACTAAGTTAGATAAACTCACCTTGATTAATCAGTTGTATGTTGGTAGGCTGACAGGAATATTTGAAGTCAAATCCGACAAGAGAAAAGAAAGATACATAGGACAGGTAACAGAAATCAGCACGTCTGAAATCACAATAAAAACAGCTGATAAGTACCAGCTACTTCAAGTGGATGATATTTTGGGAATCAGTTTAATGGAGGAATTGAGCGATGAGTAGGAGAGAAATATATAAAGATAAATTACAGTTTGACTATTTCTCGGATTCATATATTAAGTTTGAAGAAGACTTCTACAAGTATTCAGCTATGGATGTACCATTGACATTCCTCACTGATGATATACTGAGAGAAATGGCTTTAAGCCAAAAAAACTATTTTAAGCTCAATAAGGAAAATAGCAAAGACGGACGAGATCACTTTTTCTACTTTAAAATTGAAATGAGTGATGAGTGTAAAATGGTTAGGAAGTATCAGTATTTGCAGGTGTTTAGCTCTATCCAGTAAAAAGTATAAAAAAATTGCACTAAAAAGTTTTCGTTTCAAAATTTTTTGCGAATAAATAAGATAGAAGGAGAAGTTCTTTCTTAAAATATTTTTTAGAGGATTAAAAATGGTGCAACTAAAACGAATTAAACTAGACCATGTTGAACATACTGAATATGGAACTGAACATTGGTGTCGTCTCTACTTCCAATATAATCAAAAATTTTATAAAATTTGGTACCTTGTTCTTTCAGATAAGTTGGTATCTGAGAGTAAATTACTTATTGAAATTCTCAAAGAAATAAAGGGATTAAGGCAGAAGGTGGAGGAAATTGCTTCTGACTTAATTTGAAATTGGAAAAGTCTAGACTTTAAATCTAGACTTTTAATTTATCTATTCTTCATATTGATTTTCTTCTTCATCCATGAAGGCTTCGAAGCTTCCAATAGGTGCAAAGTCAATGTTAATAGTTGAATAATCGTCTTTTTTTCTCCAAAGTCTTACAGAATCAGTGCCTCTCATTTTAAGCCAATCAACTGTGACAACTTGTCTATCCTTGAGTCCAAGAACATCTACTAGTAACCATTGACCAAGGGCAGATTGACCATATCGTTTATTAGTTTCTGGATCAATCTCTTTGTTACTTCCTGATTGTAATCCTTTCATATTACTTTGAGTAACCAATCCTGGAATTGTTTTACCATTGGGAAGCTTAAGATTAAATCTAACCTCAGGTTTTTCTTCTGTAACTAACATTGTCTTTTTGCGTTCTTTCCAGTCTTTTTGACGTCTCTCAGCTTCAAAAATATCTGGACAAAAGAAATCAGGAAATTTTTTGTGAAATTCTCTTGGAATAGGAATATAAATTTCATTTAGTGGGCGTAATGTTGAACTACCTTTGGATTTAGGTGCAGCATTCCACGAGTTTAGACCTGATTTTTCTTCAACTTCTTTTGTGCGATAAGAATAAAGAGGAAGATAAATTTCGACAATATCCTCTTTTTGCTTGTCAGCATCACTAGTATCTATGAAATGGAAGTATGATTTTAATAAAAAATCAAAGGGATCATCAATGATGCTCACATCAAATTGGTTAAGAATGAGAGTATCCTTTTTATTAGAATCAAAATGTTGCCAAATTTGAGAATCCCCACGTGTGAATTTATAGTCTTTCTCTCCATCAGACCATGAGAAGGCGGTATCAGTACGCTTAAAGTTTTGAAGATTATCAAGATCAACCAATGGATAGGCTGTCTCTTGGACAACAAATTTTCCAGCATCACGAGTAACGTAATGGTAGATATTTTTATCTTCAGAGAGACCTAATCGGTTATAGTCAATAATCATCCTGTCATTTTTGATTTGTGATAACTTAAGGGCCAATTCTTCATCAGGCTTCTCAAAGTAAGGGTCAATTTCTGGTTTAAATCGTTTTAATTGCATAACCTTTTGGTAAGATGGTTTTGAATTCATCCAGGTTTTCAAACCAATACCAATTCGGTCGTTACCAAAAACTGACAGAACATCGTGTGGAGTATTTCCAATGTCGACGTTTTCCCCTTTAAAGATCTTTGCGTATACTGTTTCTTGAAATTTAGAATCTAGATAAGGAATGGGATCTCCGTGTTTTTGTCGAAAAAGATTCGATAAAGCCCCATATACCTGAAGGAATCGAACATATTCATCTCTTTCTTCTTTAGAATATCTTTCCCAAACAGACATTAAATCACCGCTTTCAATTGTTTTTACAATTAGCAGTATATCAAAAAAAGTTAGATTAGCACTAACTTTCCTTTGTTCTTAATTGATACTGTAAAATTCAAGTGTTCCTTTTTTCTTAACTAATTTTAGATACTCTTCATCTGATAAGATTGATAGGCTATCTTCATAAGAATCAATGGTAGAAACAGCTTGTTCATAACTATCTACAAACTCTTTAACGTAAGACTGTCCTTCAAATTGTCCATTCATTTTTGTATAGATAATTGCAATTTTTCCATCGCGATTCAATTGTGATTTTCCGTTGCTTTCATTGAGTGCTTTGGAAATATTAGTTGCAATTCGCTTAATAACAGGCACTACAACACTGTTTCCAGCCTGTTTATAAAGCTGACCATTAGAAACGTTTTCTGGAATTTTGAAAGACTTAGGATAACCTTGCACATTAAATGTTTCTTTAGGTGTTAACTTACGGATTTCACCGCTATCAGTCAAAATAAGTGGAACGTTGTGACCGCCTGTTCCCATATTTGCAGTTAGAGTAGGAACAACTCCATTTTTGTTTTCTCGAACATATTGTCTACGCCACTGATACACTGTATCTTGACTAGTCATTGTTAGTTTTAGCTCATCGAAGAATCGTTGTTTTCCTTCTCTATAATAATAGAGTTCGTCTTTCTTATCTCCGAAATCGATAATATCTCGAAGTGAGGTTGTCAAGTCTATTTCTTCTGGGAACTCGAATAAATCATAGGCTTCTTTATTGTCAAAGCCGACAATATAGATACGTTCACGGTTCTGTGGGACATTGCCGTAGTCCTTACCGTTTAAAACTTTCCATTTGATAAAGTAATTATTTTCAGTAAGTGCTTCACGGATAACTTTAAAAGTATTTCCATGGTCATGAGAAACCATGTTTTTTACATTTTCCACAAAGATTGCTTTAGGTTTTTTTGCTTCAATGATACGGAGCAACTCAAAGAATAGATCTCCACGATCATCCTCAAAGCCTTTTCGATATCCAGCGATACTAAAGGCCTGGCATGGAAAGCCACCAACAACAATATCGATATTGTCATTGCCGTCTTGGTCAACGACTTCGTCAGCAGGGACAATGTGAATGTCTCTAGCATCCAATTTTGTGTCAGGATAGTTTAGGGAATAAGTCTCCCGTGCGTATTTATCAAATTCGTTAGCATACACCACTCTGAACTCGTTGGTTTGCTCAAATCCCAACTCAATTCCACCGACTCCACTAAAAAAAGCAGCAATATTATACTTATTTTGGGTCTTAGAACTTACAGAATTAGTCATGTATTGTTCTCCTTTTTATTCTTTTAGACTATAGTAGTATATCATTTATAGGGGTAAATCGCAGCCAGAAAGCATAATTTTTGATAAATTAGTTTACAATAATGTTAAGTGTTTCAAAAGGGGGAGAAAAAATGGTTTTTAAGTTTGGTAGTTATAAGAGTAAATTGGATGAAGTTGCCCCCAATGTCTTTACACTTGGAGATACTTATCCTAAAAAATTTATTGGTTTAGAATACAATATTGATGAAGCCGTTCTTTTTAATTGTTTTGAATATGCTTATAAAATGGCTGAATATAAGAAACAAAGAGAGAATCGTAGTGGGGGTACGATTAAAAGAAATAAACTAGAAATTTTTTGGGATGATTTTCGTGGAAAAATAGCGGAGTGTTATGTAAAAGAATACTATGAGAATCAGGGGTGTGAAGTTAAGGGTATCGATTTTGCGATTTATGATCGTGGACAATGGGACAAGTTTGATCTACGTATCAACGGGAAAGTTGTTTCTGTGAAATCGAGTAAACATTTTAGTCAACTATTGTTACTAGAGACTGCTGATTGGAAGGATGGCAAATATGTAGGTGACACAACAAACGGTAAATATAGTGTTGATTACTTTATGTTTGTTCGAACGTTAATACAGGTTCCTGAGGGGTTTGAAAGTGGTAACGAATTAAATAAAGATGTGCTATGGGATAAAATAAAATCCATAAATATTAAAGCAGAAATTTCAGGGGTTTTGTCTCATTTCGATTTTCGAGAACAGGTTACTAAGTACAGATATATCATTCCAAAAGGGGCTTGGTTTAGAATCAATCCTAACACAAATGGGACTCGAATGGATGCTGAGAATTATTATGTGAAGATTGCTGAATTACAAAAGGCTGATGCAAATCTTTTTTTCTAAAACTCAAAAAGAAAGGAAACCATTTTTGTGGTTTCCTTTCTTTACCCATAGAACTCAATTTTAGACGGTTCAATAATTTCAGTATAAAAGTTCTCAACACTCGTCAAGACATAACCTTTTGATTGATCAGGTGTAGCTAAGATGAGTTCTTCGTAAGAAGGTAGAGAGGTAATGTCAGTTAGCAAAACATTTAGTTCCTTTGTCTTGCATAGTTGAAATAGTTCATTGCTGAAAGTTGATAGTTGTTCTGAATGATTAGAATGAAATACATTCTTTTGGATTCTGATTTCTAAGTTTTGGATAAAATCATATAGATTATCATAGATTTCTGAGTTGATTTCCATTCAAATGACCTCCTTTTTAATTTGTTGTACTTTTGGAGTGCTTCTTTATAAGCATCAGTTCCTTCTTTATAATACCCATGCTCAGTGCCACTGATATCGACAGTGATGACTCCATCAGAATGTTTGTAAGTCACTTCTTTAGTTGAAGCATCTTCACCAGTAAGTTCAAAGGTGTTGTTTTTATTATTGACGATGAATTTGTCGTATTCTCCCTTCTCAATTGTACCTTCAGTACCTTTGATAGAGAATGACAACTCATTTCTTAGACCATTATCGGTATCAATCCAGTAGTAGGTGCCATCTAGGTTGTCTTGTGATGAGCAAGAAATGAGAAGAAAAGCTGCTAGGACAAGAAGCAGAAGTGATAAGATTTTTTTCGTGATGAATTTCTCCTTTTCTACTATTATAACAGATAATTCTTTCTCTATTATTAATAAGTGAAGTCCGTTATAACGGAAAGTTTTGAAAATGTTCGTTTAAACGGAAACTGATTTAATCGAATTTATGTTATAACGCTAGTAAGAGTAACGAGATTTAAAATAATAAACTTGCTTACACTCGGTGTCAAAAATGACACCATTCAACTAAAATTTAATCAAATATAGTAAAAATAAATCCGAACGGGATCTTTAGAAATGTTGATGCCAAAGCTTTTTGAAACTGATTGAAATAAATACTTATTAAACCAGGCTTGAAAAAAGCTCGTAAAGCATCACAATTTAGTAAACGTTAAAACTTATTTACACTTATTGAAAGCATTTCGTACCAAAAATACGGGATGCTTTTTCTGTTCACCCCAAATTTTTGTAACTAGGTGATACTTGAATTCTAAAAGAAATAAAAGTTGTTTCTTTCCGTAATAATAAGGAAAAAGAGTAAATTTTCATTTTTAACTTTGGAGTTTATAATAAAAGTATCAAAGTCAGGAGGAAAAACGATGACTACTTTTAAAGATGGATTTTTGTGGGGCGGTGCTGTAGCTGCTCATCAACTTGAAGGTGGATGGAAAGAAGGTGGCAAGGGGATCAGTGTTGCTGATGTGATGACTGCTGGTCGTCATGGAGTTGCCCGTGAAATTACACCAGGTGTTTTGGAAGGTAAATATTATCCAAACCATGAGGCCATAGATTTTTACCATCGTTACAAAGGTGATATAGCGCTTTTTGCTGAAATGGGATTTAAGTGCTTCCGAACATCAATTGCTTGGACACGTATTTTCCCAAAGGGTGATGAATTAGAGCCCAATGAAGAAGGGTTGCAGTTTTATGATAATCTTTTTGATGAGTGCTTGAAGCATGGAATTGAACCTGTAATTACTTTATCCCATTTTGAGATGCCTTATCATTTGGTTACAGAATATGGTGGGTGGAAAAATCGCAAATTGATTGATTTCTTTGTTCGCTTTGCAGAAGTCGTATTCAAACGTTATAAAGATAAAGTTAAATACTGGATGACCTTCAATGAAATCAACAATCAGGCCAATTACCAGGAAGATTTTGCACCATTTACGAACTCAGGTATTGTATACGAGGAAGGTGACGACCGAGAAGCTATTATGTATCAAGCAGCACACTATGAGTTAGTAGCCTCTGCTCGAGCAGTAAAAATTGGCCATGAAATCAATCCAGACTTTCAAATTGGTTGTATGATTGCGATGTGTCCTATTTATCCTGCAACTTGTAATCCTAAAGACATTTTAATGGCTATGAAGGCTATGCAAAAACGTTATTACTTTACTGACGTACATGTTTTTGGTAAATATCCTGAACACATTCTCAAGTATTGGGAACGTAAAGAAATCTCAGTTGACTTTACAGAGCAAGATAAAGAGGATTTACTTGGAGGCACGGTAGACTATATTGGATTTAGTTACTATATGTCTTTTGCTATCGATTCTCATCGTGAGAATAATCCTTATTTCGATTATCTTGAAACCGAAGATTTGGTTAAAAATAATTATGTTCAGGCATCTGAGTGGGAGTGGCAAATTGACCCAGAGGGATTACGTTATGCATTAAACTGGTTTACGGATCATTATCATTTGCCACTATTTATTGTTGAAAATGGTTTTGGTGCTATAGACCAAGTTGAAGCAGATGGCATGGTTCATGATGATTATCGAATTGATTACCTAGGAGCTCATATTCGTGAAATGAAAAAAGCTGTAGTTGAAGATGGTGTTGATTTAATGGGATATACTCCTTGGGGCTGTATAGACCTGGTTTCAGCTGGTACCGGTGAGATGAGGAAACGTTACGGATTTATCTATGTGGATAAAGATGACGATGGACAGGGAAGTTATGAACGCTCACCGAAAAAATCATTTAATTGGTATAAAGAAGTTATTGCATCTAATGGTGCAACGGTAGAATAAAACTAAGAAGCTGGGGAATTCTCAGCTTCTTTAGTAAACATAGGAGAATAAATATGATTGGTAGCATTGTAGCAATTTTAACAACATTTGCCTTTTTGCCGCTAGTTGTGCGTGTGGTAAAAACAAAAGATACTGAATCGATTGCCTTAGGGATGTATGTTATGCAGGTTATTGGCATTGCTTTGTGGCTTGCTCATGGTCTTCATATTGGTGACTTACCTCTGATTTTAGCTAATAGTGTTTCATTTTTGCTATCTGGTATTATTTTGATTTATAAATTGAAGTACAAATAATTATTTTCCGTATCGTTGAGGAAAAATCAGCAATGGTAATTGTAAGCGTTTTATTTTATAATTATAGTGTAAATAAGAAATAGCCCAATCAGGTATCAATTTGATGGGATTAGATTAAAGGAGAAAATCTTATGGCAAAAGCATTGATTATTTGTGCAGCAGGAATGTCTTCATCACTCATGGCAAAGAAAACAACTGAATTTCTAAAGGGGAAAGGTCAGGATATTGAGGTTGATGCTATTAGTGCAACTGAAGGTGGAAAAGCTATTGCAGCAGCAGAGTTTGATTTGTATCTTGTAAGTCCTCAAACAAAAATGTATTTTAAACAGTTTGAAGAAGCAGGTGCTAAAGCTGGAAAACCAGTTGTTCAAATTCCACCACAAGCTTACATTCCAATTCCAATGGGAATTGAAAAAATGGCTAATTTGATTCTAGAAAATATATAATCTTTACTAAAGAAATAATCCAAATAATAAAGGTTGATTAACATTATCTGTTAGACAGATTATAAATGATTCATAATGTATCATATGCTCAAAAAAAAGAAGTAGAGATGTGAAAATATCCTATAATAGAAGGTGAAAATATCATTTTTAGGAGGATATGTGAGTGTCAGAAACTAGGGAAAAAAACATCCTTCAATTCTTGATAAAGCATAGGGAACGTTATGTTACAAGTAAGGAGCTTGCGGATTACTTGTCCTGTTCGGATAGGACTGTACGTAATCACTTAAAATCAATTGATCAAACGTTAAACCTTCAAGGTGTCAGGTTGGTGTCAAAACAAGGACAAGGCTATCGACTAATTTTTGAAAGCCAAGAAGCTTATCAAACGTTTCGTCTGATCTATGAATTAGAGGATGATTACAATACAAAAACATCTATGTCCAAAGGTGATGATCGGCTAGCTTTCATTTTAAATAAGCTCTTGTTTGAACAGGTTCCAGTTCTTTTTGATGATTTAGTTGAGGAGCTATATGTTAGTCGCTCAACCTTGTCTAATGATTTTAAAAAGATACGCCATATGCTGGTTCAGTATAACCTAACTATAGAAAGTAGAGCGAATAAAGGTGTCTATGTTTCTGGTGAAGAACGCGACAAACGTCGCTTCATTATGAGTTATTTCTTGGAGAACCAGTTTTTTAAAGTATTGGACACTTATGTGAAGTCAAATTTTTTTGACCAGAACCTTCCGTTAGAGGAATTGGCAAAAATTGTTTTAGAAGAATGTCAGGAAGCTAATCTGAAGTTATCGGATTTTGTCTTACAAAATTTAGTTGTTCATATAGCATTAGCAATAGGTCGTATCAAGTCTGGTTTTGAAATTAGTAACTTAGACTGTCAGATGGTAGACAATGACATTGAACGCCAGGTTGCTAAGAGGATTCTTTCAAGAGTCAGTAGTGTAACCAATCAGGAATTTCCAGTTCAAGAGATTGATTATATTACCCTACATCTGTTAGCTAAAAGTCAGTTACCCCAAAACAATCAAACAGAGTTTTCTAAAGAGGCACTGAGAGACTCGGTGGTCCAAAGCTTTAAAACCTTAGGGTTAGATGATATATATCACTTTTCTTCGGATTTTCAGCTTATTGAGAGCCTTATAACTCATTTGATGACCTTACAGGTACGTTTAGCCAGTCATATTAATCTTAGTAATCCATTGGTAGATGAGGTTAAACAGAATTATAGTGATGTATTCTTCATGACCAAGGAAATTCTTGCAAATATGGAAGCTTTTTCACAGGCTACTATATCTGACGATGAAATAGTTTATGTCTGTCTTCATTTCTTGGCTGCTATCGAACGTCGAAAAGAAAACCATAAATTTTCAGTATTGGCGATTTGTGCGACAGGATTTGGGGCTGCTCAAATGCTTAAAAATCGTCTTGAATCTGAGCTTGGGAATCGTATAGAGGTGGTTGATGTCATAGGTTACTATGAGTTGAACCAAGAAAAAATAGACGGTATTGATTTTATTGTATCGGCTGTTGATTTATCAAACCTTTACTTTCAGATACCAGTTTTTACAGTGAGTGTTTTTCTTAAAACCGAAGAAATATCTCAGATCCGTCAGGCTATGGACCAGATGCAAGTTTCGAGAACTGGAAATCGTTCAGAAGTAGCTCGGATTAAAGACGATAATTTTAAACAATACTTTAGTCAAGATAACTTCTTTGTATGGACGAAATGCGATAAAACACGACTATTGGAAGAAATGGTTGAAGGTCTATCTGTCGGTGAATCAGATGATTTCAAACAATCTTTACTTTACGAAATTAAACAGCGTGAGGAATTAAGTTCTGTCGTCTTTTCCAAAAGAGTTGCGGTTCCACATCCCATTAGGCCTTTGGGGAAAGAAGTTAAAGTATCAGTTGGTATCTGTCAAGAACCTTTATCTTGGGATAATCAAAGTTCACATATTCAACTTGTTTTTCTTTTATCACCATCATTATATGGTAATGATGGGCTGAAGGATGTGACGAAGAAAATAGTTTCCTTAACAGAAAATGATGACTTACAAAAGCAATTAATCAATTGCAAGGATTTTGAAGATTTTATTACAATATTTGAAAAAATAACATAGGAGGTTCATATGAATCAAGAAGAACTACAGGTTGCAGCCTTTGAAATTATTCTTCATTCAGGCACTGCTAGAACAGAAATTCATGAAGCGTTTGCTGATATGCGAGAAGGACGTTTTGATGAAGCAGAAGCTAAGTTAGACCATTCAGATGAAGAAATTTTAGAAGCACACCATGCACAAACAAAACTTTTGCAAGACTATGCAAGTGGTGTAGAAATTAAGATTGAAATTATCATGGTCCATGCTCAAGACCATTTAATGACTACAATGACTCTATTGGAAGTGGCAAAAGAAATGCTGGTTCTTCATAGAAAGGTTGGCTAAGCATATATAGTTAAACAAGGAGAAAGACAATGACAAAAAAAGAACAACTAGAAATCGAGCGTCAACGTCGGGAGACAGCATTAAAAAATACTTTCTTTAATCGCTACCTTCTTCTACGTTATACAATAGCACTCTTCTTTTTTGGCAATATCTATTGGCTTTTAAACCAATTTATTCGTCCTTCTTTTGTTATTGTTCTCCCTATCACACTAATTGTATTAGCGATTTTGGCTACTGTTGAGCAGTTTCGATTGTATGGCAAGCGTGATGAACGTTTGAAGGTGACTCAGATGTTTATTCGCTCACAGGCAGTTATTCAGATGGGACTACTTGTTCTAACTTGGACGAGTTTGTTCACAACTCTTTTCCCAATTTTTGAAAATAATCAAGCTGCACGTTTCTTCGTTTTCGTTATTCTTTTACTAGGATTGGGCCTTTGCTTGCTAAATCTTAAAAGAATTCAAGAAATATATGAACGTAAAGATAAGGCTTATCAACGCTTTATCCAGTTAGAAAAGAGTTCTGTGACCTTATAACATCTTTTCAAAGGATTGCTATTGAAATAAATATAAAATTATTATTAAGGAGGTCCGATTATGGATCAACAAAACGGATTGTTTGGTTTCCTTGAAAATCATGTCATGGGACCAATGGGAAAACTTGCCCAGTTTAAAGTTGTACGTGCAATCACGGCAGCAGGTATGGCAGCTGTACCATTTACTATTGTAGGGTCAATGTTCTTGGTATTTAGTATTCTGCCACAAGCCTTCTCATTCTGGCCAATTGTAGCTGATATTTTCTCAGCTTCATTTGATAAGTTTACTTCTCTATACATGGTTGCTAACTATGCTACTATGGGTTCTCTCTCTCTTTACTTTGTTCTCTCACTTGCTTATGAGTTAACTAAAATCTATGCAGAAGAAGAAGATCTAAATATGAATCCTCTAAACGGTGCTCTTCTTTCGCTCATGGCTTTTATCATGACAGTTCCACAAATCATTTTTGACGGTGGAATGATGAAGGCTGTAGGTAGCCTAAAAGAAGGTGCAGTCGTTGTTGACGGTTGGGCAATGGGTAATGGAGTAACTCGCTTTGGTACAACTGGTATTTTCACAGCTATTATCATGGCTATTGTGACAGTCCTTATTTATCGTACATGTGTAAAACGTAATTGGGTTATTAAAATGCCTGAAGCTGTTCCAGAAGGGGTTTCTCGAGGATTTACAGCCTTGATTCCAGGTTTCGTTGTTGCGTTTGTTGTTATCTTTATTAACGGTGCACTTGTGGCGTTGGGAACTGACATCTTTAAAGTTATTGCTATTCCATTTGGGTTTGTTGCTAACTTAACTAACTCATGGATTGGATTAATGATTATTTATCTTTTAACTCAGCTTCTCTGGATTGTAGGGATTCATGGAGCTAATATTATCTTTGCTTTCGTTAACCCTATCGCACTTGCTAATATGGCAGAGAATGCTGCTGGTGGACACTATGCTGTAGCTGGTGAATTTTCTAACATGTTTGTTATCGCTGGTGGATCAGGTGCAACTCTTGGTTTGTGTCTCTACATTGCTTTTGCTGCCAAGTCAGAGCAACTTAAAGCGATTGGACGTGCCTCAGTTGTTCCAGCCTTGTTCAACATTAATGAACCATTGATTTTTGGTTTGCCAATTATCTATAATCCAGCATTAGCAATTCCATTTATCTTAGCTCCAATGGTTACAGCTACTATTTACTACTTTGTTAATGCATTACATTTGATTAATCCTGTTATTGCACAAGTTCCATGGCCAACGCCAGTGGGAATCGGAGCCTTCTTAGGAACTGCTGATCTCCGTGCGGTCCTAGTTGCTCTTGTCTGTGCAATCGCTGCCTTCCTTGTTTATTTCCCATTCATCCGTGTTTATGATCAAAAATTGGTAAAAGAAGAACAAGAAGCGTAGTGTTGTTTAAATATTATCTTTGAAATTATTTTTCAAAAAATTATATCAAAAAAGTAGTAAAAGTCCTCTTCAATTAAGATGGATTTTGCTACTTTTTTATTCTATTGAGGTAATGTGAGATTCTCTTTAATAGTGGTTGGGATATATTTTTATATATGTTTGACCTTCACTTGTAGATGATATATAATTTGAATAGAGTCATATGATTCTTAACACTATCGTTTCAACCCGTTTGTAAACAATTCCCCTCATTAGGTTATACTAATGTATATTTTATGAAATTAATCAGTAGATATCGTTCTGAAAAACCTTGATATTACGCTTTTTTTAATTCAACTGAAACTCATACTTTCCAAACCAGGTCTTAAGAAAGCTCGTAAAGCTAGCCAGTTCTCAAAACGTTAATTCG
>OGYG01001639.1_pt1 | contig 13481 bp, 16 predicted proteins | sample 1576481 | NCBI WGS metagenome assembly OGYG01 (sample SAMEA3541497, study PRJEB24748) | human gut metagenome | biome: human gut; feature: human-associated habitat; material: faeces | place: China | collected 2012 | reverse complement strand
ACGACCTTACTCAGATGACATACGGCTTCTCCCGTGATGATGCAGGTAAATTCCTGAACGCTTACTACGATGCTAAGATCTTCGAAAACGACCCATTTGCTAAACTTGATCAGGTTGGCGTTGGCAAGCTGATGAAGATGGCTATCGAACTTGGCAGACCGGTTAACCCGAACCTCCATGTGGGTATCTGTGGAGAGCACGGTGGAGATCCGTCTTCCGTAGAGTTCTGCCATAAGATTGGTCTGAACTATGTATCCTGCTCACCGTTCCGTGTACCGATTGCTCGTCTTGCAGCAGCACAGGCAGCTATCGCAGAAAAGAACGCTTAATAGCAGTTTTGTCAACAGGCAAAGTAAAATATCCTGTTAAGGGGCAAAAAGCCCAACCAACAGAATAATTGTCCAAGCATAAAAATTGACCTTGTAGCTCTGTAGAAATACAGATCCGCAAGGTCTTTTTTGTTATCATAGAGCAGCCTTAACAGCGATTTTTCCCAAAACCAATTTCCCAAAAATGATTCTCCCAAAAACAAAACATAAAAAGGCAAAAAACAAAAAAGAGAGGATCAAACAATGAAAGAAAATAAGAAATTAGAAACAAGTAACACAGGAGCAGTGGCAGAACCACCCATCCAAATAATCGACAACCGAAGAGAAATAGACTATTTATCAGATGCCGAGTTAAAAGAGCTAGAAAAAGAGCTTGAGCAATATGATAAAGACATGTGGCAACATTTAGATTGTCTCCAAAAGTATAAACATATAGGTGAGGAAATCCCAAAGGATGTGCCGTTTACGGAGTATTTCGGTTACATCTTTCAGAATTTCCGCAATCCTAAACCTGAAGAAGAATGGACAGTCAGAGACTACAAAGTGGATGCTGCCAGGGAAAGAAGGCAGATGGCGGCATTTATAATCAAAGACCACGGCTATAAAGAGCCATTAACAGACAGACAAAAACGTGTTATAGAGCGAATCCGAAACGGCACAGATTTCCACGTCTCATTGGATAAAATTTGGGAACTTTTTAAATAAGTCGATATAAGGAGCCAAAATGTCATATTCAGCTCGTAATTTTGCAAGAACTTCATTATTTTCGGTGTTTCTGGCATGATGGATTTCACCAACCAAATATTTGCGGTAGCCACTAACAGCAGGGGACATAATACTCCAGTTCCTTTTCATCCAATCGGTAGTGACTGGATTATGCAACAGATAATCCTTGCATTTAGAAATTGCATTGTTTGTGACGGTAATATTCACTTTGTAATCTCCAAGATTCAGTGAATATGTGGTTAATGCGGCGATAAGTACTGAATTAGCGTCCATAATTAACATTCCTTTCTATATACTGGACTGCTGCCAACAGCCTGTATATAGAATTATAGGAGTGTGAGAGCAAATAATCAACTACGAAAACATAGGCGACTTTTAAAATAATAGGAAAACGATTCTCCCTGGACAAAACATAAAAGGCGAAAACAAAAAAGAGAGGATCAAACAATGAAAGAAATAGAAAAAGTGCTGGCACAAGTACCAGACAACCGGAAAGAAATAACCGAATTAGCGGAAACCGAGTTAAAAGAATTAGAAAAAGTGGCGAACCAATATGGACGAGATTCATTTGAATATCACAAATGTCTCATGCATTTCAAGCATGTAGGTGAAGAAATCCCGGAGGATGTGCCAGTTACCGAATATTACGACTACATCCTCAAGAATTTCCGCAATCCAAAGCCAAAAGAAGAATGGACAGATGTGGATTATAAGGCAGATTATTCACGTTGGCAAAGACTTCATGTGGCATCTGTACTTGGGCAGCAGTTAAGCAAACAAACAATACCATTGATTGACAGGCAAAAACGAATCATCGAGAGAGTGCGAAATGGCACAGACTTTGATATATTCTCATCGAAAAAATTTCTCGAAATGCTTAGTTAGTGCAATAAATGGTTGTAAATCATTGTATTCAGCCAATAATTTGGAAAGTTCATCCTCGCTACCAGTAAGTCTGGCATGGTCAATGTTATCTTTTAATGTTTTACGATAACGCTTGATTGCTGGAACAATGATTGTGAGGTTGGATTTTATCAATTCTTTAGTGTAACCATTAGTAAGGACAGAATCCCTAAGAGCGATGGTAGCATTAACTTGTGGTGTTACATCTCCACATGGATCAATTTGAATATGTAACAAATAATTGTCAAGGGCATTGATGAGAATATCTTTATTTGCGTTGTTCATAGAAAACCTCCTGTATATGGTATAAGAATTAGTGGCAGAACCACCCTGATTATACAGCAAACCGGACAAAACCGATAGCAAATTATGCCAATACGGGAGAAATATGGAAGTGGCGTAAAACCGCCAAATTCGACAACAAACCAGACAGATAATAAATTGAACGAATGTCAAGCCCGAAGCCGTATAACGGTGCGAAAGCAGGCTTTACATAAGGGAAATTTGTTATAAACTGAAAAACCGCCAGATTCTTAGCAGGGAAATTAAGGGTAAAGGCATATTATTAACTCAATAAAATTCCAATTTTGAACATCGAAAGGAGGCATTTTGCAAATGTTTCCATAAAAATATAACCAGGTGCATTACTTTGGAGGTTGTGGGATTTACCCCTTGAGAGGATAAATGGTTTTGTCCCATAACAATATATAACACAAAGTGTTAATTAGTCTATATAGAAAACTCCTTACATCAATTATGGTGTGAGGGGTTTTTTAGTGAGAAAAAATGTACAAAAGTTCGTTGGTGTGGTAGCCTGATAAAGGCAAATCACTATTTGTCGATTTGTAATACATAATACAAGGAGAAATAAAATGAGTACAAAAAAAGCAATTGGCATATCATTTGTTGCCATATTCATTTTAGTAATTACACAAGTTATTGCACAAGCAATTGCAAGTATATTTACTATAATACATGTTCCATATGGAATTTGTAATATTATCGCTGGAGTTATATATGCCGGATTGTCATATTTTCTTTTGAAAATATTTATTAGCAAGGTTATTAAGTTACCAGTGTCAGATTTTGGACTACCTAAATTTAAAATTAAAATAAGATGGAGTATAGTAGCTGTATTGTTACCAGTCATTATAAAAGAAAGTTATCTTTTAATATTCAACGGTAAGTATGTTTCTTCAAATATGAATGGAAATCAGATATTTACTACTTTAAGCGCAGGAATTGCATTCACTGGAATAGCGGCTGGATTTGTTGAAGAAATGGTGTTTAGAGGAGTTATACTTAATGCATTAAAGAAAAGATGAAATGTTAAAGTGGCAGTAATCGTTCCATCAATGTTATTTGGTATTGTACATGTTCTGGGACAGGATTTTTCGATAGGCAGTTGTTTATTAGTCATTATCGCTGGAACTATGGTAGGCGTTATGTTTTCAATGATTGCAATAGAGAGTGGTTCAATTTGGAATAGTGGAATAGTGCATGCTATTTGGAACGTTATGATTATTGGTGGTGGATTGTCCATCGGAGAAAAAATGGATAAATATTCTGTAATGACATACGTCCTTAATTCAAAATCTTTTGCAATTACAGGGGGAGAATTTGGGATTGAATCATCTGTTATTTCGTTGATAGGGTATATAGTAGTGATTGGCATAGCATTTATTATGATTAAATCGAGTAAGAAAAATTGATATAAATTTATGGAAAACAATTAAGAAGAAAAATCTGTAAATATGATTCTTCTATGATAATGATTGAGCTGGAAGTATTAAATTGGAGCTTCCAGCTCTTGTTTTATATATACGACATGATTTCGGGCATGTCAAGAGCGGACGTCAAAAACGTCCTTCTCATCATGCATACAGATTCTGCTATTCCGGGAGTCTTTCCTCGTACATAATGCTGAGTTCACCGTAGACCCGTCCCCAGTTTCTAATGCTCATAGTCCATTTTTTGTGGCTTCAAAAGTTGCCAGATACAGGGCTTTCAGGAGTGCTGTATCACTTGGAAATACGCTTCTCTGACGGTTGAGCTTACGGTAGGTAGAATTCAGACTTTCAATTGTATTGGTCGTGTAAATAACCTTTCTGACATCCGGTGAAAACTTGAAAATCGGCGTTATTGCATCCCAATTATCATACCAGCGTTTCATAGAATTCGGGTATTTTGCGGTCCATTTTTCAGTAACACGATCCAGAGCTAGTCTAGCTTTCTCTTCATCGGAAGCATGGTAAATCGTTTTTAGGTCGGAAGCAAACGCTTTTCTGTCCTTATCCGGAACATAGTGTACAGGTTTCTTTTCTCTTCTTGCCATAATAAAAGGCCTCCTATGATTTATATTTTACCATAGAAGACCTTGCTGTTATTAGCTATTTACAGAAAAAGTTTCACACACTCGGAAAGGCTTGTTTGTCAATCCTTTTCGCTTTAGATCTATTAGTGAATCGCTTTTATTATTAATCTTCTTTTAAACTAATGTAACGGTATACAGTGGATTCGGAAAGTTCTAATTGTTTGGCAATTTCTGAGATAGCACCTTTCATACGCGGAATTCCTTGGTTTGCAAGTTCCCAAACGATTTCCATTTTTTCCTGTCTGGTCATGCGTTCAGGTGGAATATTAGAATCAGCAATCGTTTTAGAAATAATAGATTCTGCAAAAGAAACAATTGGAACATCTAGGTTCTCTTCTACCATAGTGGTAGATCCAGTAATAGTTTCTCCCATTGTCATGGAAACTCCCATTGGTAAACAACCGACAAATTGATGAGCCGCTTTCATGAAATTTGTGATAATGGTAGTATCTGTATTTAAACAAAGCATGCCAATTAGTTCACCATTATTTTTTATATAAAAAGTAGAAGCGATAAAATCCTTTCCTCTCGCTTTTGCAGTGTAATTTACCAAATAGTCTTGTGTCGTATACACTTGATTGTGTGTGACTTGGAATGCAAAGTCTGTAAGGGAACTTCCAATGGTTCGTCCAGAGTGGAATCCGTTTTGAATTGCAATAACAGAATGTTCTGGATTAGATACATCATGTAGCACAATTTCGGTGTTTTCACCTAATATTTCACTAAGAAAATTGACAATAGGGACGAAAATGGAAAGAATCTCTTTATTGGTCATTGTGAACACTTCCTTTACTGTTTTTACAATTTCAATATACATGTTATACAAAAATAAGTCAATAAAATTGTAATAACAGTAAAAAATTATTTTTTTGATAAAAAATTATTGCAAATAAAAATGTAGGGGTGTAAGATGTGATTAACAGAAAAAAATAAGGGAGGTGAACCTAATATGAAGGAAAAAATTGAATCAATGAAAGCTCCAGCAGCAATTGGACCATATTCACAGGCAGTGAATAACGGAGGCTTGGTATTTGTATCAGGACAGTTACCAATCGATTGTGAAACTGGTGAATTTGTATCTGACGATGTATCAGATCAGACACGTCAATCACTCGAGAATATTAAGTCAATTTTAGCCGACGTTGGATATGGTATGGATCGGATTTTAAAAACAACTGTATACCTTCAAGATATGAACGATTTTTCGGCAATGAATCAGGTTTATGAGACATATTTTACAGCCCCATATCCTGCTCGAGCAGCATTTCAAGTTGCAAAGCTTCCGAAAGGTGCAAAGGTAGAGATTGAAGCAGTTGCGATGTGAGTGCTTACGAAAAACGAGTAAACTAAAGGAAAGATGAGAAGAGGTGCATCTTATGGATGAAAACAAAAAATTAGTGTTTCGTGGTAGTAGTTTTATGGCATTAGTTCCATTTGCAATCTTTATTGTTATTACAATTGCATTATCATTCTTTAATGCGGCTGATACAAACATGATGATCGGCGCAGGTGTTATCGGTTTGTTAGTCGGAATGTTTTTCGCAAAGAATCTTAATGATTATTGGGACATTATATTGGAAGGTTTAGGTTCAAAAGTTGCAATGACAGCAGTAATGTTGTGGTTAGTTGTAGGAATTTATGGAAATATTTTGAACCGTGGACAGATTGTAGAAGGTTTGGTTTGGTTAAGTGTAAAAACTCATGTTAGTGGAGCAGCATTTACAGTTGCAGCATTTATCTTTGCGGCAGTATTTGCAATGGCAACAGGTTCTGGTTTCGGAACAATTTCTACAATGAGTTTTATTCTTTATCCAGCAGGTATTTTGTTAGGTGCAAATCCGGCAGTATTGGCAGGTGCAATTCTTTCAGGAGCAGCAGTTGGAGATAATATTGCTCCAGTTTCAGATACAGCAATTATCGCTTCTTCCAGTCAGGAATATCAGAATAGAGAAGGAGTTGCTGATATCGGAAGTACAGTAAAAACAAGAGCAAAATTTGTTGTTATTGCAGGTGTTATTTCCATTATTTTATTCTTTATTTTTGGTGGTGCAGGTGAAGCAACAGATGCGGAACAGGCAGAAATGCTATTAGCTCAGTATCAGAATCCAAAAGGACTGTTACTTTTAATTCCGACAATTCTGGTTATTGCGTTAGCAATCAAAGGCATTAATATTTTTGCAGCATTAGGAACAGGAATCATTACAGCATCCGTAATTGGTCTTGCAGCAGGATTATTCCCAGCTTCAGCGTTATTCTCAATGAAAGACGGTGTGATTTCAGGAGCAATTCCTGAAGGTGTTGCAGGGATGACAACAGTAAGTATCGTATTGATTTTGGTTGTTGCTATGGGAAATATGCTTGTTAAAAGTGGTTGTATGGAAGCAATCGTTGATTGGATGAATAATACGATAATCAAGACTCCTAGAGGCGCAGAAGTAGCTATTTGGGTATTAGCAACAATTTTTGGTATTTTGATTGCAGCGATTAACACAATTGCAAATATTTGTGTGGCACCATTTGTTAATGCAGTAGGTAAGAAGAATAATCTTCATCCATATAGACGTACAGATATTCTTGCAACAACAATTTGTTCCTTCCCATTCTTCCTTCCATTCGGAGGATGTGTACTGTTATTGTTAGGTGGAATTTCTTCTATGATGGATACATACCCATTCCTTCCTAAATTAGGTGGAGCTGATATGATGTTTACAACATTTTATAGTTGGGCAATTTGGATTGTAATGCTTATTGCATGTTTGACAGGATGGGGACGAGCTTTTGAAGGCGAGAATGGAGAATATATCCCTGCAAAAGAAATGAAAAAGAATAAGTAATAGACGCACAAAATAAGAAGCAAGTAAATAAGGAGGTTTTTACTATGCATGAATTGTCACAGATGATCAAAGATGATATGAAGCCAGCATTAGGCGTAACAGAACCGGGCGCAATCGCATTTGCAGTAGCCAAGGCAAGAAGTTTCACTAAGGGCGATATTAAGAAAGTCAATGTTGCAATGAATAGTGGAATGTATAAAAATGCATTTACTTGTGGAATCCCAAACAGTAATGAAGTAGGTAATATGTTTGCAGCTGCATTAGGTGTAGTAGCAGGAAATGCAGACAAGGGATTGGAGTCTCTTGCAGATGTTACACCTGAAGATAATGTAAAAGCGCAGGAAATGATTGATCAGGGCAAGATTACAGTTGAACTGAGTGGCATTACAAGTCGTATTTTTATTGAAGCTACAGTGGAGACAGAAGAAGATAAGGCAATCGTAACAATTCGTGATTCTCATACTAATATCACAAAAATTATAGTGAACGATAAAGTCGAACTGGAAACAGAGGATGAGAAAAAGACAGAAGAAGATGGCGGTGAAGAAGAATCTCATTCTATTCATAAATATACTTTACAACAATTATACGATTATGTAACAACAGTAGATATTGAAGAAATTCGTTTTATTAACGAAGCATACAAAGTAAATCTGGAATTGTTCCATGAAGGTTTGGAAAATCCAAGAACAACATTTGCAAGACAGTTGTTAGCTATTAATAATGGAAAAGAAGTTTCTGACGATGAGCAGAAAACAGCATCTTTGATGTGTAATGCAGCAATTGAGGCACGAGTTATTGGTTTGGATAAACCTGCTATGAGTATTACAGGTTCTGGAGCACATGGAATTATCGCTACAATGCCATTATATGCAGCGTATAAAGTAAATGGATACACAGAAGAACAGTTGCTTCGTGCAACAGCCTTGAGTTATCTTGTATGTATGTACATAAAAGAGTATTCAGGACGATTATCAGCATTCTGTGGCTGTGCTATCGCTGCAGGTTCTGGTATGGCATGTGCACTGGTTTATTTACGCGGTGGAACAGTCGAAATGATGGCTCATACATTGAATAACATGGCAAGTAGTATTACAGGTATGATTTGTGATGGCGGAAACCAGGGATGTACAATGAAGGGAGTTGCAGCGGTAGATGCAGCGTATAAATCAGTTGAATTTGCAATGAATGGTATTTATATTTCAGAAGTGCATGGAATTAATGGAAATACACCGGAAGAGACTATGCGAAATATGGGACTGATTGCTTCACCTGGAATGGTTGGCACAGAGAAAACAATTGTTGAGATTTTTGAAGACAAGCTGAAAAAGTAATATTTTTTAATTTTTAATCCCAAAAAGAGGCGGATATCAATGGAACAACCCAGAGATATTCGCCTCTTTGGAAATATTACAACATCACATTATTTTTTACAATAATATTATATATTGATTTTGGATTATAATGTTCTGAAATCGTTGTAAGAAATTTATGATATTGTTTCGAAGTCATTTTTTTATTTGATTAATAAGATCACCTTTCATCATTTCTAAGTTAGTCATAAAGTTCCCCTTTTATCTATACGATGATTCTTGTAATCATTGTGCATACAGACATATGACTCTACTATACTTAACTTCAAATTAAGCAAGATTTTAAAGAAAATGCAATAAAGTGTTGCATGTTCCGGTAAAAATTTGGAATGTGCAATACTAAAATAACAGCTGTACACATGTTTTTAGCAGACTTATTATATATAGCATAATCAAAGCAGAAAATGTAATAAGTAGTATAGCAGCGTGTCATACAGTTATATTATCAAGAGATAACTTCCATAAATATTTCTCCAAGAACTGGTGAACTTCCTTATCTGTAGCAATCCAAGTATTATCATGGGAACTATCAGTGTTCTTCTTCCTTTCATAGATATGTAATTTGCCATTGAAAATCTTATATTCTCTTTTGTAAGCCTCACCTTTGTTACTATTATAGGTGGTATTTATAATAAATCCATCATTCGAGTTGAGAAGTATTTGACAGTTGTTTTTTGTCAATTTAATTAATCTAAGTTTATCAAAAGTATCCATTTTCACCTATCAGAAATCATATTTTTTAGGATCTAGTCCAGAAGCTATAAGCAGTTTCTTTCGTTCTTCAGGATCCATAAATTCTAATTCAGTAGGATCCAGTCCGGATAATTCCAATTCAGTTTTTGTAGTATTTTGATCTTTTACGATTAAACGGAGGGCATTCTTTGTCTTTAAATTGTATTCAGCCATATCATTTCTTGTTTCTAAGGGAAGGTTTGATAAAAATGGAAGGTTATCTTTTACGGCTGTTATATTCCTTCTTAATTCGTTCACGACATTATATTCATTATTATACTCATTTGCAGAATCTTTATTTTCGGATGTAATTTTTTTAAAGTTGTTTTCTAGTTTTTTTAGCGTTTTGATAATAGTTTCTATGTTACGAAAAGTAATCAGGGAATAATTGGGGCAAGCCCACAAATCATCAGAATAATTATTAAATTCTTGCTTGAAATTTCCTTCTCTGACTAAAAAACGATAGTGTAATCGGAGTTAGAGTGGAATTTTTTTGCTATGCTGTATAGCTATTTCATAAAGTTTATTAAAACAGTAGGCTAAATTAACTCTTTCTTTAGCGGATTGGGCAGAATATGAAAAGCTTCTAAATGGTTTACTTGGAATAGAAAAATCCGATAATCTGATTAAAGAGGCAAAAAATAATTCGTCATATCGGTGGCTTTTATGCGGACGTTTTTTATCAGTAGGAGAGATCTTGTAAGTTTTTTTTGTCATGAGTACAAAATAAAAATCCACAGGTTTTTTGATGTAATAGGAAAAGAGCCATTTGTATGAAAATTTAAATGGCGATATGATATAAGGATATTTTATAGGTGGATAATGAATTATTGACAAATGCTGATTGCTAGAGTAATATCCAATTAAGAAGGTGTGTTATATATGATTATGAGGGTGAATTGTGTCTTAATGTCCGGTAACCGTAATACACCCAACAGGCAGCTATCGCAGAAAAGAACGCTTAACAGCAGTTTATAAGGCTATTAAGTTAACCTGATATTTGTGTCCCAACGGAGTAGTACCGACCCTCACTTTACAGGAAACTGTATCGTGGGGGTCTTTTTTATAGTTTTTTCTTTGAAAACCCGTTTGTTAAAGAATTTGACAGCATATTGTTTAAAAGAGTATAATAAATTTGAAATATTTTTAGTGATTTTAGGTAATCATTTCATGGTATTCGGGAGAATTACATATGAATATAGCAGAAACATATACATATATGAAAAGAAAGTTTATACATGAGACTTCAGAAAATGCAGGGCGATATGTTTGAACGTTAATATATATTTTTTTCTGGATGGGAATATGAATATGTATATGGGGAATGGAATTCTTTCTTCGAACAGCGAATTGCTTAATGAAACTTTTTACATTTATAAAGCAGAAAACGACAGTTCCATACAATGCGGAAATATCGATTCCTATAATGGAAAGAAAACCGGAGTTCTGAAAAATGACCAGCGTATGGTAGCTGTCCTTGAGAAATTGAAAAGCAGATATCATGTAAATATCGAGTGCGTATATTATACCGACATGCCGGAGTGCGCCGATCTTTTGAGCGCACTTCGTGTCAGCCATCTTCTTGCTATCGTAAATGAAATTCTTGAAATCAGCAGAATCGAAAGCGGACAGACAAAACTGGACGAAGCTGTCTGCAACCTTGAAGATATCATAAAAAAAACAGATATTATCATCCGGGATCAGGCGCTGGAAACACTTGCCAACATTATATTTACTAAAGATAAAAAATCCAGCCACACTAAAAAGAGGTTGAAAAACAAAACACAGCCTCGTATAATGGCATATGGAAATTTACGTTACAAAGTGGGGGAGTAGTTTTGAAAAATAACAAATATGAAATTGATATGTGCAATGGATCAATCATGGACAAGCTGATCTCTTTTTCATTGCCTTTGATGCTTTCCGGTATTCTGCAGCTTATGTTTAACGCAGTTGACATTATCGTTGTCGGACAGTTTACCGGAAGCCAGGCTCTGGCTGCTGTCGGATCGACTACTGCATTGATTGCAGTTTTTACCAACTTATTTATTGGTATATCACTCGGTGCAAATGTGCTTGCAGCACGTTTTTATGCTTCCGGCAAATATAAAGAAATGTCGGAGACAGTACATACCTCGATCACATTGGCACTTATTAGCGGTATCATTATGGCTTTTGTAGGACTTCTGTTTTCGAAAGTTGCTCTGGAAATTATGAGTACACCGGATAATGTCATTGACCAGTCCACCCTGTATATGAGAATATATTTTCTTGGTATGCCATTCTTTATGCTGTACAATTACGGCGCCGCCATTTTAAGAGCAGTAGGAGATACAAAGAGACCCTTGATTTTTTTGATCATCTCAGGACTTGCAAATGCAGGATTAAATTTACTTCTGGTCATTGTTTTTGATATGGGAGTTGCCGGTGTTGCGATAGGAACCGTTGTATCACAGTTTATATCCTGTGTGCTTGTTCTTCGCTGTCTGCATCATTCGGAAGGAAGTTATCAGCTCCGCTTTTCAAAACTGACTATCAAAAGCTTCTATCTGAAGCAGATTTTTCAGGTTGGTGTACCTGCCGGAATCCAGAGCACAGTTATCAATCTTTCCAATGCATTATTACAGTCCTCTGTTAATTCATTCGGTTCAACTGCAATGGCAGGATATACAGCAGCCAACAATATCTTCGGCTTTTTATATATTTCTGTAAACTCCATTACACAGTCATGCATGAGTTTCACCAGTCAGAATTACGGAGTGCGGAAGACAAAACGTATGGATAAAATTCTCATTGACTGCATAATCCTGTCTTTTGTTTTTTCGTTTACACTTGGGTGTGGCGCATACTTCTTTGGAAATGAGCTGTTACGATTATATACCAGTGATCCAAAGGTTATTCAGTGCGGGATTGAAATACTTGCCTATACAACAGTGCCGTATTTCTGCTGCGGACTGATGGATCTGTTTCCGGGTGCACTTCGTGGAATGGGTCATTCCGGTGTGCCTATGATCCTTTCTATCATTGGTACTGTAGGAACAAGAATTGTATGGATCTTCGGACTTTTTCCGTACCACAGATCCCTGTCATTTTTGTTTATTTCTTACCCTGTATCCCAATCCAAAAAGTTGTTTCGTGGAGTTTCAGGACTTTTGGAGCTGTGCAGAATAGGTTTCCAACGTTTGCTCCTTTTCCAGCCAGAATTCCAGCTGCCGGCATTCCCCCTCTTCATGGTAAACCTTGTAAAATAAGAGAGAATAGCCATAAGTATTGAGATATAATGTGTAATAACAGCCCATAATGCAATAAATATTGATATAAAAGCATGATGCAAAATGGACGTATCAACTCCCCCAAGCTTAGACCTCGCTTGTCCTCAAGCGGAAGCCGATAACGATAAATATGTCCACATGTTTAGAGATAGAGGTGTCGATAAAATAAAATACGGACATGAGGGCATCATGATCATTCTTATAACAGCAACATATATGGATATTGTCATATGATTTCTTATGCTCAAGTAATAATCTATTCACAATGCAAAGTATGAATCAGAAACTTTATTGAGAACTAACAAACTATAATCTCAGTCATTGAAGCAATTGCAATTTATCATAACATCAGAAAGAGTCAATATAAGAGCTTTTCAGCAAGTCCACATACTCAACTATCATTTAGTCTTTCACAATTGCTAACACTCACGCAATACTTATGGGTATGGAGTTTTAATCGGACACAGAGAAAGATAGGGGCTTATAGTTTTGCCTCCCAACGTTTTACCTCAAGGGTAATGTCAACAATAATAGTTCATGAAAACTCACATCCAATTAGCCATATATATCAGGATCTTTCCAACACATTGTGCTTGCCAAAGGATAAAATGTAAAAAGGAAAGGTGAAGATCACCATGACTCTTGCATAAGGTAGAAGATAAAAGTAAAAGATAGGCCCTTCGCAGAGGGAAGCAGAGGTTGTCATGCGCTTTTATGGTTGGATGCACAAAATCTTAATGCGAAAGAACGTCACTTTATATTGCCACTTGTGATATGGACCTTTATTATGCAGTCCGTCGCTTTTATTTCTTCCACATCACAAGATCGTATAAAGCTTATTTCCTCCACACTAATCAATCATACATATTTAGAGAGCAATTTTTATTGCTTGCACCGATGACAACTTACTTGAAGGATCTTACTCAATCCATAGGTAG
>OGYG01001613.1_pt1 | contig 13609 bp, 12 predicted proteins | sample 1576481 | NCBI WGS metagenome assembly OGYG01 (sample SAMEA3541497, study PRJEB24748) | human gut metagenome | biome: human gut; feature: human-associated habitat; material: faeces | place: China | collected 2012 | reverse complement strand
TTGCCCCCGCGGCGGGCGCCGCGACGTTCCCGCCGTCCGCAGACGGCGAATCCCCCCGCTGAGGTTCAGCGAAAAATGGCGCTCCCTTGTGTAAAGTTTGTGTAAACCCGGTGCACCTTTTGTGATACTGCCGAAAATCCGCTGAACGCCTTCGCATTTACAGACAGAAGCAAAAATGAAAGGGCTTTCACCCAATCCGAAGGAGGCGTTTGCCATGAGTGAATATCAAGGCACATTCAAGCGATATGAAAAGAAATATCTGGTCACGCAGAAGCAGTACAACGCACTTGCCAAGGTGTTTGCGGCGCGGATGGTGCCCGACCGGTTCGCGGAATCGACCATCAGCAACATCTATTACGACACGCCGGATTTCCGGCTCATCCGCCGCTCGCTCGACCGTCCGGCGTACAAGGAGAAGCTGCGCCTGCGTACCTACCGCACGCCGGGTGCCGATACCGAGGCGTTTGTGGAGATTAAGAAAAAATACGACCACATCGTCTACAAGCGCCGCATTGCGATGACCTACAGCGAAGCGCAGGCGTATTTAGACGGCGGCGCGGCGCCCGAGCAGAGCCAGATTTCCCGCGAGATTGACTGGTTCCTGCAGTTCTATCAGGGCATTCAGCCTGCCATGTGCATCTGCTACGACCGGCTCGCGCTGTTCGACAAGTATCAGCCGGAGCTGCGCGTCACGTTCGACTCGGGCATTCGGTGGCGCATAGACGATTTAGACCTGTCCTCCGGCTCGGCAGGCGAGCAGCTGCTCCCGCACGACACCTGTCTGATGGAGATCAAGATCCCCGGCACCACGCCCCTGTGGCTGGCGCGGGTGCTGAGCGAGAACGCTGTTTTCCCGACCCACTTTTCCAAATACGGCGCGGCGTACCAGACCATGCTGCGCGAGGACCGTTCGCCGCAGTTCGGCAGCAAAACCATTCACATCAACGAAAAAGGAGAAATTTACTGTGCTTGAGACAATTTTCGGTTCGATTCTGACCGCCGGCCTGACCGGCAGCGCGTTCGTTATCCGTTTGCTGGTGGCGCTTGCGCTCGGCGCGCTTGTTGCCGCCGTTTATATGTACAAAAACACCTACACGCAGTCCATGGCGGTCACGCTGGCGCTGCTGCCCGCAATGGTGCAGGTTATCATTCTGCTCGTGAACGGCAACCTCGGCGCAGGCGTGGCTGTCTCCGGCGCATTCAGCCTTGTGCGATTCCGTTCCGCGCCCGGCTCTGCGCGTGACATTACCTGCATTTTTCTCGCGATGACGCTCGGCCTTGCCACCGGCATGGGGTATATCGGCATTGCCATTGTCACCGGCGCTGTGATGTGCATCCTGCTGACCGCCTACGCGGCGCTGTCCTTCGGCAGAAAGCCGGAGGAGGAGAAGGAGCTGAAAATCACCATTCCGGAGAACCTCGACTACACCGGCCTGTTTGACGATCTGTTTGGGGAGTATACCCGCTCGGCAGAGCTGATTTCCGTGCGTACCACCGGCATGGGCAGCCTGTATAACCTGCATTACCATGTAAGGCTGGTGTCTCCCGAGATTGAGAAGCAGTTTTTGGACGCTATCCGGTGCCGGAACGGCAACCTTGATATCGTTTGCGGCAAGGTGCCGCAGGTGAAAGAGGCACTGTAAAAATCTCACACGCCTAACCGTAGGGTGCGACGACCTCGGCGCACCGTGTAAACCGCAACGCAAATTTCAAAACAACGGAATACGTTATCGGTAACGGTTGCCAATACCATTTAACACAGTGGTATTCGTTTGATGCGGTGCGCCGAGTCGTCGCACCCTACGGGATACATTTTTGATGAAATTGAACCATCCGACCATTTGAAAGGATTGAATATTATGAAAAAGAAACTTCTCGCCGCTTTGCTGGCCTCCGCGCTTGCGGCGGGCATGCTGCCGACCTCGGCGTGTGCGGCTTCGGACTACACGACCGCAAACGCGACGCTCGTCACCTTAACCGACTCCGCCGCCAAGGCTTCAGGCAAGTACACCGGATATGAGATTGACGGCACCGACGTTTCCATCACGGCGGCGGGCACCTATGTGTTCTCCGGCGACTGCGATAACGGCTCGATCACGGTCAAAAAGGGCGTCACGGGCGTTACCATTGTGCTGAACGGTCTGACGCTCACCAATGACGACAGCGCGGCGATTACGCTGAACAAGACCGCCGAGGCGTCCCTGATTGCGGCGGCCGGCACGACCAACACGGTTGCCGACACCGAAGGCTCGAGCGACGAGAACGCGGCGGTCAAGGTCAAGAGCGGCGCCGCGCTCGCCATCAGCGGCACGGGCACGCTGACCGTTGACGGCAACGCGAAAAACGGCATCAAGGGTGCGGCTGACGCGGTGATTATGGTTGCGGAGGTCAAGCTGAACATCAATGCCGCCGATGACGGTCTGTCCTGCGACGATGAGCTGAATATTACCGGCGGCACGCTGAGCATCACCGCGGGCGGCGATGCGGTCAAGGCGTCTCCGGACACAGGCGACACCGAGAACCCGGACACGACCTTGCTCGGCAATGTGACCATCTCGGGCGGCACGCTGACGCTCAACGCGACCGAGAACGGCATTCAGGCGGACGGCGATTTGACCATTTCGGGCGGCACGTTTCACGTCAAGACGAACGGCGGCCACACCACCGCGCTCACGGACGATTCCGCCTCCTGCAAGGGCTTTAAGGCGGGCAAGACCCTGACCGTCACCGGCGGCACGCTGACCGTGGACAGCGCGGACGATGCGCTGCACGCCAACACCGATGTCACGATTTCGGGCGGCACGCTGACCCTTGCGACCGGTGACGACGGCGTTCACGCGGACAACGACCTTGTGATCGGCGCCAAGGGCTCGTCCTCGACCACCACGCCGAAAATCAGCATCACCGCAAGCTATGAGGGTCTGGAGGGCACGACCGTTACCGTGTACAGCGGTGATATTGATGTGGCAGCGTCCGACGACGGCGTAAATGCCGCAAACAGCACGCTCGGTGAGCGCAGTGACAAGTACGCCATCAACATTGCGGGCGGCGACCTGTACATTGACGCAGGCTCGGACGGTCTGGACTCCAACAACGACATCACCATCACCGGCGGCAAGGTGGAGGTCTACGGCGCGGATGCCATGATGGACGCGGCGATTGACTATGACGGCACGTTCACGCTGTCCGGCGGTACGCTGTTCGGCGCGGGCATGGAGCCGAGTGCCGGCACACAGGCGTATATCGCAGTCGGGGAGACCTCGCCGTCCGGCGGCGGCATGGGCGGCGGCCCGAACGGACAGGGCGGCGGTCAGGGCATGACCCCGCCGGGTGACACAAACGGCACGAACGGCAATCCGCCGACACCGTCGACCGATGCAAACGGCACGACCGACGGCAATCGTCCGACCAAGCCCTCCGGCGGCAATATGAACGGCGGTCAGCAGGGCGGCGCACCCGCAAACCGCGAGAGCGCCCTCGGCATCAAGGAGGGCAGCGTCATCACTGTGCAGGATTCCTCCGGCAAAACGCTGTACACCGCGACCGCGCTCGGCTCGATGAGCAGTGTGATCTTCTCCTCGGCGGATATCAAGGAGGGCGAGACGTACACGGTTCTGGTGGACGGCACCTCGGTCGGCACGGCAGAGGCAAAGCTGGGTACCACTGATTCAAGCAGCTCGATGAGCACGTTTAAGCCGGGGCAGGGCGGTCAGCCGAACCAGAACGGCAGTCAGGCCACGGTCGGCAGCTTCAAGGATGTGCCGCAGAACAGCTGGTTTGCAAGTGCGGTGCAGTATGTCACGAGCAACAGCCTGATGAACGGCACGAGCACGACCGCCTTTTCACCGAGCGCGACCATGAGCCGCGGAATGCTGATGACCGTATTGGCGCGTTATGCCGGTGAATCGACAGAGGGCGGCACGGTTTGGTATGAAAAGGGCATGAACTGGGCGAAGAACAAGGGCATATCCGATGGCTCTGCTCCGAACCGTAATATCACCCGTGAGCAACTTGCCGCCATGCTGTACCGCTATGCCGGTGAGCCGGACGGCGCGGCAGACCTGTCCGCGTACACGGACGCAGGCTCGGTTTCCGCGTATGCGGAAAAGGCGGTGCAGTGGTGCGTCAAGAACGGTATCCTGACCGGTAAAACGTCCTCGACACTCGCGCCCAAGGCTACGGCGACCCGCGCGGAGTGCGCGGCAATGCTGCAGCGTTTCGCTGCACTCTGACTGTCGCGAAACTACAGTTTCGCCGACAAGCAGGAACGGACCGTGGGCCGTTCCAAAGTCGTCCGAAAGTATAAAAATTTGCGCTATCCTTGCGCGGTTTCTTGACCGCGCTGCGCTGATACATGCTCCCCGTTTTTATGGATTGCAATGCAATCCTATTGAATGCGCGCTAACGCGCGAAGAGAACGATAAAGCAACAGCCTGAACGAATGAAAGAGCACCGCAGCTTGTATTCTGCGGTGCTTTTTGCTGTCTGTGTCCTTCAAAACATACGGAAGTCTACGCGGAACGGTAACAGTCGGTACACCGTTTTAACACAGAGCAAATCTAAAATAACAGCATGAACAGGAAGGAGGCGGCAGCGGTGACACAGACGAGCACACAGGCAGTCCGCGCACGCACGGACGAGCCGTTTTTGGAGCGGTTCATTGAGGCGCACGAGGCATTCGTTCTCCGGTGCGCGAGCAGGTACGCAGGCTTTGCGGTCACGCGCAGCGACGATGAATACTCGGTCGCGCTGCTGGCCTTCTACGAAGCCATCGAGGGCTACGACCCGGCAAGCGGGCCGTTCGGCGCGTATGCATCGCTTGTGATTGGCAGACGCCTTGCCGACCACTACCGCAGTCAGCACCGGTTTGATGTGGAAACGCCGCTTGCCCCGCAGACGTTCGACGGCACGGTGGACCGCGAGAGCGCGGACGCCGCCATGCAGCAGGCGGTCGCAGAGCAGATGAGCGAAGCAAAGCCCATCAGCGCACAGGAGGAAATCGAGGCGGCAAACACGGTGTTTGAGAAGTATGGGTTCGCGTTTTATGATTTAGCGGCAAGCTCGCCCAAGTCGGACAAGACGCGCCGCAGCTGCGCCGCGGCGGTCGGCACACTGCTGCATTCGCCGGTGCTGTTCGCGTCCATGCAGAGCGCGCACAGCCTGCCCATCAAGGCACTGGCGCAGCAGTGCGGCGTGTCCGCGCGGACGATAACCCGTCACCGGGATTACATTGTAGCGGCGGCGCTGCTCATCGACGGCGATTACCCCATCCTCTGCACCTATCTGCAGACCATGCGCAAGGAGGCAGAACAATGCGTGCGATAATTACGGATATTCGAGCGGGAAAGGCCGCCGCGCTCGCGGAGGACGGCACGGTTCACCTTGTAGACGCAAAGAACAGAGCGGTCGGACAGGAGATTCGGATTCCGGCGAAGCACCGCAGACGTTGGAAAAAGCCGCTGACTTGGGCGGCGTGTGCGGCTGTCCTGTGCGGCATGGCGACCACCGGCGTGTACGTCGCGTATGAGCCGTATGCCAGCGTCAGCGTCGTGGGCGGCACGGACAGCGTGGTGTATACGGTAAACCGGTTCAATCAGGTGCTCGGCGCCCGCGTTTCCGGCAGGGAGCAGCCGCCGGACGGCAAAATTCCGCGGTTTGCACACATTGATAAGGCGGTGGAGCATACCGTCCGGCAGGAAGCAAAGGAAGGCGAGCGCGTCAGCATCACCGTGACCTCGCGCAGCAGCGGCCACGCCGAACGGCTTCGTGAGCATATCGACGATCGGTTCCGGCAGTCCGGCGATAAGAGAAACCCGCCTGAGGTGAGGGTGCAGCCGCCGGAGAAACCGGGGAACGCTCCGGGAGAGAGCCGGCCGAGTGAGAGCGCAGAGCGGGCATAAAAATGCTCCCGCGCTTGACTTTGCACGGGAGTGTGGTATAATTTTATTAAAGGGAAACGCTGTGTACAGCGGTCAGACCTTACAACAAATCAAGGTTTTTTGGACGATGACCGTTTGGAGGCTACCCAAGCGGTCATCGCGCATTTACGGCAAATTACGCCGCTTGACAACATGCGCTCGTGTGGTATAATAAAGATACAAAAAGGGAAACGCTGTGCGCAGCGGTTAGACCTTTTCCATTAAATCAGCGTTTTTTGGACGATGACCGTTTGGAGGCTACCCAAGCGGTCATCGCGCATTTATAAGGAACATGTACAGTACAATGACCGCACAGATAAAAAGCTCAAAGGCTTTCTTCCTCATGCGCAGCACCTCCTTCCACCCACAGACCGTGGGGAAGAAGAGGGTCTGACCGCCTGCAGTGATTGCTCACTGCGTGTGTAACAGCGTTTCCACGAGTTAAGTATAACAGGACGTGCGAAAAATGTCAATTTCCGCAGGTTGACAGCACCTGAAAGTGTGCTATAATGTAATTAAAGGGAAACGCCGTCCGTTGGACGGTCAGCTCCCAAGTTCAGTCAAAAGTTTTCACAGATGACCGTACGGTTGCCGCCGGACGGTCATCGCGCATATACGGAGAAAATGTACAATACAATGACTGCACATACCAAAAGCTGAAGTGCTTTCTTCCGCATTTACGCCACCTCCTTTCCGCCTCAAACCGAGGGAGGAAAAGAGGAGCTGACCGTTTGTTCATGCAAACAGGCGTTTCCTTATGACAAGTATATCACACAGGCACAAAACCTGTCAATTTGCGGCTGACCTTACCCGGTCGGCCGCTTTTTGTATGAAAATGCTTGCCTTTTGCATGGAAAATGCCGTATACTTGTATATACTGAATCCACACGCTAAGGAGCGAAACCTATGAATATCACCAAGGGCGATGTGCAGGAGCTGCGCCGCCGTTTGAAAAAGACCGAATGCACGTTCGGGCGTCTGTGCGGCTGCTACGTCAACAGCGGCAAGCAGATCGTGACCAAGTTTACCGAGCAGTTTTCCGAACTGGAAGAGGATGAATACTACAAGTACCTCGAGATCGCCAAAAAGACGTTCAGCGGCACGCTCGGCGCAAACCTGCTGGAATTGGAGTTTGACCGCAGCGACAGCGGCATCGAGCACCAGAAATACCTGCTGACGCTCAAGGACAGCAAGCTGGCGAACGAGGAGCTGCTCGACCGCCTGTACGGGCAGGTGATCGAGGAGTACAGCTACCCGGGCAACTACCTGATCGTGGTTTACCACGATGTGTACGACGTGCCGAGCAAGGCCACCTCGGGCGAGGACCAGGACGAGTCCACCGAGCTGTATGCGTACTGCGTGTGCGCGGTCTGTCCGGTCGAGCTGGCGAAGCCTGCGCTCGGCTACAAAGAGGACGAAAACCGCATCGGTGCGCGGGAGCGCGACTGGGTTGTCGGTCTGCCCGACCTCGGCTTTGTGTACCCGGCGTTTGCAAACCGCGGCAGCGATGTCAACGCCGTGATGTACTACGTCAAGACCGGCCGTCCCTCGCATCCGGAGTTCATCGAGAACGTGCTCGGCTGTGTCGCGCAGCGCACGGCTGCCGAGGACAAGCTGGCGTTCAAGAACGTGGTGCACGACGCCTTCGGTGAGGATGAGGAGCAGGCGGACGCGGCGTTCTTCCAGATGCAGAAGACCATCAGCGCCATGGTGGCCGAGCGGGAGGCGGACGAGAGCCTGCCGCCGGTCGAGCTGACCGCCGAGGCGGTCTCCGGTCTGGCGACCGAGGCCGAGGTGCCGGATGAGGTGCGCGCGCAGATCGAGAAGTCGTACGAGCAGGTGTTCGGTGACCAGCCGCCGCAGGCGCATAACGTGCTGGACAGCCGTCTGGTCGAGGAGGGCACGGTCAAGGCGCATACCGCCGCCCTGGAGCAGAAGGTGGCAGTGCTGCAGCAGGAGCTGGCGCATCAGGCGGCAAACGCCGCCGACACGGACGAGGACGATGTTCCGTGGGAGACCGGCACGGTCATTGACGTTCGCATGCCGCAGGAGAGAGCCGTAAACGTCCATACCGAGGTTGTGGAAGGGCAGAAGTGCCTTGTTATTCCGCTCACCGGGGATGAATCCGCGCGTATCAACGGCGTGGAAGTGGAATAATGTATGCATTAGGGTGTACCGAAAGGTATGCCCTTTTCGTTTTTCAGCCGGTGCAGAAAATCCGGGAAATCCCGAAAAAATTTTCCCTGCCGAAAAGACAGAAAAACGCCCATTCTCACGCTGAGAAACGCCTATTCGGATGACAGAGTTAGCGAAACCTAACCGAGCGGAATCCGGTCGAAAATTTCTCTCGAAAAAATGCTTGACATATTGGTTAGGATATGCTAACTTATATACATGGTTAGCCGAGGCTTACTGATACGCCCCGTTGACCGGCACGCTTCCTCACGGAACGGGAACGTGCTGAAAAGTTATAAAAGAAACAGCTTCCTCTGTATTTTGCGCATCATTCCGAACAAAAACCGTTAAGACGTTGCGCGGCTGAATGGCTAACCGCAGCCGCGCTGTTCGGGAAAAACGCATACCAAATGTATAGACCGGAAATACTGTAAACGGGAGGTGCATCAGCAATGCAAAATGGCTTGGATCGACTTTTAGCGACCTACTGCTCGCCGACACTGGCGGGCATCAAACCGGCAAGTCTGGTGTCGTGCGACCGGAATTTATATCCCGATCTGCCGCAGCGGCTCAGCGAATACCGCAATGCTTTCGCAGCGCGAGAGATTCACTTCGAGATCGTCTGCGCCTGCAGCGCACGCTTCCTCTTACTGGTATACAACAAGCCGCAGCTTGAACGCCGCATGGCGGACCCGCAGGTGCAGCATGTGCTCCGGCACTTTGCGTACCCGGTCGGTCAGCCGCTCGACGTACTGCTGCGCAATCTCAAGCGCCGCATCGCCATGTCCAAGGACTTTCCGCACGAGATCGGACTGTTCCTCGGATACCCGATCGAGGACGTTGTGGGCTTTATTCGATACGCCGGAAAGGGCTGCAAGCTAAGCGGTCTCTGGAAGGTGTACGGCGATGCCGAAGCGGCATCCCGGCTGTTTGACCGCCTATCGCGGGTATGCCACGCCGTGACCAGACGCGTTGACAAGGGCGAAACCCTTCTCGAAGTGTTTGCAGCATAGCATAACTCGATAGAACTACAAATATAGAACAATACATGCGAAGGAGCAAAATTATCATGAGCAAAGCAGCAGTTATTTTCTGGAGCCAGACCGGCAACACCGAGCAGATGGCAAACGCAATCGCAGACGGCATCCGCGAGGGCGGCATGGAAGTTGACGTACTGAACGTTGCGGACACCACCCCGGCTGACGCTGTTAAGTACGCAAAGATCGCTCTCGGCTGCCCGGCAATGGGTGCTGAGGTTCTCGAGGAGACCGAGTTTGACCCGTTCTTCACCGAGCTGGAGAGCAAGATTTCCGGCCTGAAGGTTGCACTGTTCGGCTCCTACGGCTGGGGCGACGGCCAGTGGATGCGTGACTGGGTACAGCGTACCAACGACGCAAACGCTGTCATCTACACCGATGAGGGTCTCATCCTCAACGAAACCCCGGACGACGACGGCATCGCAAAGTGCAAGGAGTTCGGCAAGGGCTTCGCAGCATTCTAAATTAGATTTTCTCTTGCGGCGTGTGCATACCTGCGCGCAGCGCCGAAACAATTTCTCACGGTCGTAACTGATACGACGGTATCAGTTATGATACAAATATCCTTTCTTGTCCCGGGGGAAACCCCATGGCATACTGCCCGGTATGTCAAAACATAACATGAGCCCGCGGTCATCCGGAACAATGGCCGCGGGCTTCCTCCTATCTGCAGGATGCCCACAGTTAGCAACAGCATACTGCACAATTAGCCGCGGCAAACTCTGTGCGAATTAGTTAGCTTCGACAAACTTTTTTTTCTGTCTTGACAACAAAAGGTTAGCTGGTGTAAACTTCAAATGATAAAGGGGTTAGAGTGTTCTAACCCGATACAAAAACACTTTTTTCGCGCAGAGATTACAGAAAAGGAGAGGATTACCATTATGCCGCTTACGTTAATGGACGTTGGTGTAGAGACCACCGTAAAGACCATTCGAGGAAAAGACCAGACGAGAAAGTTCCTGCAGAATCTCGGCTTTGTCGAGGGCGCAAAGGTCACTGTTGTGTCTTCTCTGGCAGGCAACGTGATCGTAAACGTGAAGGATGCGCGCGTCGCAATCTCCGAGCAGATGGCTTCGCGCATTATGGTTTAATTGCAAAGGGGGCAAACGCAAATGAGCAATCTGAGACACACGCCGGTCGGCGCCACCGTAACCGTCCGCAAGATTGAGGGCGAGGGTGCGACCCGCCGCCGCATCATGGATATGGGTATCACCCGCGGTGCGGAGATCTATGTCCGCAAGGTAGCGCCGCTGGGCGATCCGGTTGAGATCACCGTGCGCGGCTACGAGCTGTCGCTTCGCAAGGCAGATGCTGAGATGATTCAGGTAGACTGATTTCGATTGAAACCACAGTTTCAATCGAGGGCTGACGAAAAACCGCGCCCTTTGGGCACATTGCGGCAGACGAAAATTCGTTAAAATTTTTTTTACATAGGGGTTAGCGGATACTAATCCCAAGAAAGGGGAAAAAACATGTCAATTCGTTTGGCACTTGCCGGCAACCCGAACTGCGGCAAGACCACGATGTTTAACGATCTGACCGGTGCGACCCAGTATGTCGGCAACTGGCCGGGTGTTACCGTGGAAAAGAAGGAAGGCAAGTTCAAGGCTGATAAGGAAGTCCTGATCACCGACCTGCCGGGTATCTACTCCCTCTCTCCGTACACGCTGGAGGAGGTCGTTGCACGTGATTACCTCGTAAACGAGAAGCCGCAGGCCATCATGAATCTGGTGGATGCCTCCAACATCGAGCGCAACCTGTACCTGACCACCCAGCTGCTCGAGATGGGCATTCCGGTCGTTATCGCGCTGAACATGATGGATATCGTCAAGAAGCGCGGCGACGTGATCGACGTAAAGAAGCTGTCGCAGGAGCTTGGCGTGCCGGTCGTTGAGACCGCAGCCATCAAGGGCGAGGGCACCAGGGAGCTGGTCGAGGCTGCCAAGAAGGCGGCAAAGGCTGCGAAGGCTCCGGCAGTGCACGGCTTCGGCGGTTCCATCGAGAACGCCGTCACCGAGATTGAGAAGCTGATCGCGGATGTTACCGAGCCGGCGCAGCGCCGCTGGTTCGCTGTCAAGCTGTTCGAGCGCGACAGCAAGGTGCAGGCGCGCTTCACCCTCGGCAAGGACGTGCAGGACAAGATCGAGAAGCTCATCACCGCCGTTGAGGAGGAGCTCGACGACGATGCCGAGTCCATCATCACCGATGCACGGTATCAGTACATCGGAAAGCTGGTCAAGGACTGCGTAAAGAAGAAAAAGACCGGCCTGTCCACCTCGGATAAGATCGACCACATCGTTACCAACCGAATCCTCGCTCTGCCGATCTTCGCACTGATCATGTGGCTGGTCTACTACGTTTCCGTATCCACCGCGGGCGGCATCTTCACCGACTGGGCGAACGACGGTGTGTTCGGTGACGGCTGGCATTTGTTCACCATCGGCGCTGCTGACTATGAGGAAGCAACCGCCGAGTACGACGACCAGATCACCCGCCGCGATGCATGGCTCGAGGCTGCTGACGAGGCCGGCATCGACACTGCTGCTCTGACCGAGGCGCTCGAGGCCGAGGAGGCTGACGAGACCGCCATCGCTGACGCAGCTGCTGCCATCGAGGCAGACCCGGCTGCTGCATCGGTTGTCGGCACTGCCGAGTTCGAGGACGAGGACTCCGGTGAGGTTACCACCGAGGACGTTACTCTTGCGACCTTCGAGGAAACCATGACCGCCGAGGAGCCGGACCCGGCTGATTTCGGTGTATGGGTGCCGGGTATTCCGGTGCTGCTGGAGAAGCTGTTCGCTTCCATGGGCGTTAACGAGGACGGCTGGGTTTACAGCCTGGTAATGGACGGTATCGTTGCCGGTGTCGGCGCGGTGCTGGGCTTCGTTCCGCAGATGCTCATCCTGTTCTTCTTCCTCGCTATCCTCGAGGACTGCGGCTACATGGCGCGTGTTGCATTCATCATGGACCGTATCTTCCGCAAGTTCGGTCTTTCGGGCAAGTCCTTCATCCCGATGCTGATCGGCTCCGGCTGCGGCGTACCGGCTGTCATGGCTTCCCGTACCATCGAGCAGGAGCGCGACCGCCGCATGACCATCATGACCACCTGCTTCGTACCGTGCGGCGCTAAGCTGCCGATCATCGCAATGTTCGCAGGCGCGTTCTTTGGCGGCTCCGGCACCATCGCATTCTCCGCTTACGTTCTGGGCGTGCTGTCCATCATCATCTCGGGCATCATGCTCAAGAAGTTCAAGATCTTCACCGGCGACCCGGCTCCGTTCGTCATGGAGCTGCCGAGCTACCACGTTCCGACCGCCGGCAACGTATTCCGCTCCATGTGGGAGCGCGGCTCCTCCTTCATCAAGAAGGCAGGCACCGTTATCCTGCTGTCTACCATCTTTATGTGGTTCACCCTCGGCTACGGCTGGGAGAACGGCGCATTCTGCGCGGTAGCCGATATCGACAACTCCATTATGGCGCGTATCGGCTCTGTGATCGCTCCGATCTTTACGCTGCCGGGCTTCGGTACCTGGAAATCCACCGTTGCCGCCATCTCCGGTCTGGTCGCAAAGGAGAATGTTGTCGCTACCTTCGGTCAGCTGTATCACTTCGTCGGCGAGGTTGCCGAGGACGGCTCCGAAATCTGGGGCGAGCTGGCTGCTGACTTCACGCAGGTCGGCGCGTATGCCTTCATGGCGTTCAACCTGCTGTGCGCACCGTGCTTCGCGGCAATGGGCGCCATCAAGCGTGAGATGAACAACGGCAAGTGGACCGCACTTGCAATCGGCTACATGTGTGCTTACGCTTACGTTGTATCCACCATCATTTATCAGATCGGCGGTCTGATCACCGGCGAGCTGACCTTCGGTATCGGCACGGTCGTTGCCATCGCGTTCATCGCGCTGATCATCTTCCTGCTGTTCCGCAAGCCGGCCAAGGCTGACTCCACCGAGGGTCTGCGCCGCATGAGCGTGGACGCCAACTGATCCTTCCGTATTTGAAAGGAGGCTTTTACCATGAGTATTGGTGATGTAATTCTGGCTTTGATCGTAGTGGCTATCGTGTTCTTTGCGGTTCGTTCGGTCTTCGTCAAGAAGTCCGGCGGCTGCGGCGGCGATTGCGCACATTGCGGCGGCAGCTGTCATCACACAGCGCCTCCGGACAAGAAAAAGTAAACACCTCTCTAAACCGTTCGGCACTCCGGTGCCGGACGGTTTTTGCGTTAAGATCGTACTCTCGGACAGGGATTCGCAGGCAGAGCTTTTGCGGTGTGCCCGAACCGCGCAGGCGGTTCGCCCTTTCCGGGCGGAGAGTTTTGCCGTGAACCACGACGGGGAGTGCCGCTACGCGCGGCGGGCGCACAAGAGGGTAGACAACCTGCGGTTTTCCACCCTCTTGTGAATCTCCCCTTTTCCCTCAAGGGATTGGGTGCAGATGGTAGACTGCGTAAGCAGGAAAAGGACGCGGCAGTCGGGTTAC
>OGYG01001606.1_pt1 | contig 13630 bp, 9 predicted proteins | sample 1576481 | NCBI WGS metagenome assembly OGYG01 (sample SAMEA3541497, study PRJEB24748) | human gut metagenome | biome: human gut; feature: human-associated habitat; material: faeces | place: China | collected 2012 | reverse complement strand
CAAAACTTGTCATGGCATCACTGATCTGTCTGATCGGCCGGGTAAATGTCTTTGAGGCATAAAGACTTAAGACAAACGCCAGTACCGCGATCACCGCATAGATAGTGAGTAATACGATCAATATCTGAGTCAGTCCCTGATTCAATATCACATCCGGAACCAGTGTAAAGATCACCATCCCTGTCTCTTCCTGCCGGTATGCCTGTAAAATCCCGCCTTCTATCTTTTTTCCCCGCACGATCACACCGGATTTTTTCGTTCTGGTCAGTTCCGTAATCTTCTTCATTGTCCTTTTTTCGATACTGAGATCTTCCGGTTCCTGCCGGATGCAAGTCTTTCCTTCCGGACTTATGATTCCCACTGCAACATCTTTTGCAATCTTCCTGTCTTTATCCATAACACTTTCCAGAAACTGTTGATTCATCTTCAGATACACGATTCCAGGTTCATGTGCGTAATCCATACTGTTCACATATCTTCCGATAAACAAAGCTTCGTCCCCTGTACCAAACAGGTAATCCCGGGTCCATATCCACTGCGTCTTCGCATACTCATCCCCCATTTTCTCACGCAGACCGCTGCTTTGAAAATCCGAATAACCAATCTGGGAATAGGATTTTTCGTAAACATTTCTTTTATTATCAATGTAGCAGTAATCAGCGACATGATTCAGATCTATATATGCAAAATATTTGCTCAGTGCATTCTTCTCTACTTCCTGCAGTTCTTTATTTTTCAGACTCTTCTGCACATCATTTTCCAGGATGATCTCTGCTGTCACGGCATCCGTCTTCCGGTAGAGATTATCCAAGGCTATCCCCATCTTTTCATTCATGAATTCATACTTATCCACAATCACATCTGTCATATTCCGTCTGACATAAGTCCATACACAGATGCTGGAAAGAACCAGTGCCAGTATCAGAAGCGTACACATATACTTCAGATACTTTTTCTGGATTCCTGACATTTTACTTTTTTTCATACTTCATATTCCCTTTTGTAATCTCTCGGAAGCTGTCCTGTATATTCTTTAAACAAATGTGAAAAATAGGATGGATTACTGATTCCGACCTGCTCGCAGATATTACCGATGCTGGTTCTTCCGTCTTCCAGCAGTCTCTTTGCCAGCTCCATTCTACGCTGCAGCAGATATTGTTTGAATGTCATATGAAAGGTATTCTTGAATACCCGTCCAAAATATACCGGATTCAGATATACATGTGTCGCCACTGATACAATCGAAAGATCTTCATTATCCAGATGTTCATCGATATATGCCACAGCCGCTGCAATATATTCTTTTGATCCCTTATTCTCTTTCTTCTCTACATTTTCCAGTCTTTTTTCAATAGCAGTTCCCAGAATCTTGTAACAGACATCCACCGCTTTTGCTGCCTTTAAGTTTCTCATATTCGAATAATAATTTTCAAATTGCTGATTCAGTGATTCATCCATCCCGTAACTGTCTTTTAACATGAATTCTGTCTTCACCATGATTTTGTGCATATACTGGCATTGCAGTTCTTCTCTGTGTGGCAGTTGGTAAATAAAATGTACAAATGCCTGCTTTAACTGTACGGCATCGTTCTTCCGCACGCTGTTGACCACCATCATCTCTGCCTCCGCCGGATATGGACTCTCCTCTTTTTCTTCAACAGTCTCCGGGATTGTAAATACTCCCGCTCCGGATGCATTTGTTACAGCGAACAATCTCTGCGCTTCTTCGAAACTTCTTCTGATTCCGCGGATTCCTTTATATGGTTTGGATATTGCTGCAATAACCGGGCTGTTCTCTTCTTTTTTTACCTCTTCCAGTAGTTCTTTCAGCTCATGTACCGCTGTGTTCTCCTGCGTCTTTATAATAAATGTACGATGTCCTTCTTCACTTTCGAATTTCCAGTATGTGAATCTCTCTGCGATCTTTTCTTCAATCATTCTGACCATGGAAAATCTCGAGGCTTCATATTCCAGTTCATTGGTAATCTTATAGGCCAGATCAAGATCTGCATATACTGTAATAAACCGGTCCCCTTCCTTCATGACATCCTGCAGCGTATGGAAGACTTCATCTACTTTTTCTTCCGGCAGCCGGTTCTGGACATATTTTTGCACGACAACCTGCAAAAATCCATCTCCGTCCTTTTTCAGAAGTCTCTCCCAGCGGTCATACTTCTCCTCATTTCGGATCTGATCTTCACAGATTTTACCGACATCTGTCATCGTCGCCTGTAATTTTTCATCTTCAATCGGCTTCAGAAGATATGCGAATGCCCCCAGATCACATGCCTTCTTCGCATATTCAAAATCCCTGTATGCACTTAATACCACGAACTGACATTCCGGGTTCTCTTTCTTGATTTCTTCCATTACCATAAGTCCGGAAATCTGTTTCATCCTGATGTCTGTCAGCACTACGTGTGGTTTTTTTTCGCGTATTACCTTTAACGCCTGCTCTCCGCTCTGCGCAAAACCAACCACCTCATATCCCATACCGTTCCAGTCATACGTCTTCACCAGACCCTCCAGCAGGATCGGCTCATCATCTACGATCACCAGTTTTAACAACCCCATAGTACACCTCATACCTTTTATTAATACCATCTTAACATATTACAGTCTCATTCTATAATTTTTTATACTTTTTCTTTACCAAAAATCATATCTGTTATGCAAAAAATCATACATTTTATGTCAAAAATTATACTTTTATGAAAAATCAGAGATTTTGGCATATACAAAACAAAAAGAAAACACAATATCCAAAACGTTTCCATTCCCTTCTCAATAAATCCTTCGTTTGAATATTGTGTTTTCTTTTTGTTTCCTGTTATGTTTATCTTGCGCAGACTTCTGTCATTTTTCTGATCTTCTTGATCAGTTCATCTGTAAATGCGCCTTTTTTCATTCTCCACATCCAGTTACCGCCGAGTGTAGATGGCATATTAATTCTTGCCTCATTACCAAGTCCCAGATAATCCTGCACCGGAATGATGCACGTATCTGCCACACTTCTCATCGCCAGACTTATGAAATCCCAGTGTACTTCTTCATCCGGAGTATATGGATTATTCAGATATTCCTTTGTCTTCTCTTTATCTTCTTCGGAAAGGGTCTGATACCATCCCTGAAGGGTATCGTTATCGTGGGTTCCTGTATAGACTACACAGTTTTTATCATAATTATGTGGAAGATAATCACTGTCCTCTCCTGCCACAAATGCGAATTCCAGTACTTTCATTCCCGGATAACCACTGTCTTTTAACAATTGTCTCACCGTATCCGTCAGGAATCCCAGATCTTCCGCAATGATCGGAAGGTCACCTAATGTTTCCTTCATCTTAAGGAACAGATCCATGCCCGGTCCCGGCATCCATTCACCATTCTCTGCCGTCTCATCTCCATACGGGATTGCATAATATTCATCAAACCCACGGAAATGATCGATACGGATGATGTCATATAATTTAAAGCAGCAGGCCACCCGCTTTATCCACCAGTCATAGCCTGTCTTCTTATGGTAATCCCATGCATACAATGGATTCCCCCACAGCTGCCCGGTTGCCGAAAATGCATCCGGCGGACATCCCGCTACCGCAACCGGCAAATTCTCTTCATCTAACTGGAACAGCTTCGGATTCGCCCAGGTATCTGCACTGTCAAATGCTACATAGATCGGGATATCCCCGATAATCTCAATGCCTTGTTCATTGGCATATGTTTTCAGTCCGGCCCACTGTCCGGCGAACAGATACTGCAGAAATTCATAAAAATCAATCTCTGCACTTAATTGTTCCTGATATGCCGCAATTGCTTCCGGCTTACGCAGCCTGATGTCTTCCTCCCACTGATCCCAGCTTTTTCCGTCAAATGAATCTTTCACTGCCATATACAATGCATAATCCGCAAGCCATGCTTTTTCTTCTTCCAGATAAGTACGGTACGCCTTACTTTCCATCAATCCGTTCTTTTTGGCTCTTTTATATGCAAGCTTTAATACTTTAAATCTTGCATTATATATTTTTTCATAATCGATTTCTTCTTCATTCTCTCCGAAATCTGCCTGGTCACACTCTTCTTTTGTCAGAAGTTCATCCTCGATCAGCGTCTCCAGATCGATAAAATACGGGTTTCCCGCAAATGTTGAAAAAGACTGATACGGTGAATCACCGTATCCTGTCTGTCCAAGCGGCAGAATCTGCCACAATTTCTGTCCTGCTTCTTTTAATATATCTACAAATTCATACGCTTCTTTCGAAAAACATCCGATTCCATATGCCCCCGGAAGTGCAGAGACCGGCATTAACATTCCACTCTTTCTCATTAACTTTCGTTCCTTCCTCGTTATGATAGTTATAATTAAGTATAGCAGTGTTCTTTGGATGCTTCAAATAAAAAGTATACTCTGTATATAAGAAATCATAGATTATTCCACAGATGTCACCGTATAATCCTTGTCTTCTACTGTCTTCTTCAGCACATCATCTGCGATCTCTGCATTTAATGTCAGCTCTGCTGTTCCTGCCTCATGGCTTACAACCGCTTCATCTACCTGTGGAAGTGCTTCCAGTGCTTTCTTTACAACTGCCTCACAGTGTCCACACATCATTCCCTCAATATGCATTATTTTTTTCATTGTCTTGTCCTCCTTCTTGGATCTCTTTTTTTCTTTTTTGGCTTTTAATTTTTTATCTTTTGATGCATCATACATCTTAAAAAGATTCAATCTCAATGCGTTCGATACTACGCAGAAGCTTGATAAACTCATGGCTGCCGCACCGAACATCGGATTTAATTTCCACCCGAACAGCGGATACCACACACCAGCCGCAAGCGGGATTCCGATAATATTATAGAAGAATGCCCAGAACAGGTTCTCATGAATATTACGGAGTGTCGCACGGCTCATGCGGATTGCTGCCGGCACATCACTTAACCGGCTCTTCATCAGAACAACATCTGCCGCATCGATTGCAACATCCGTTCCGGCTCCGATCGCAATACCCATATCGGCTCTTGTAAGTGCCGGTGCATCATTGATACCGTCCCCGACCATCGCAACTTTTCCTTTTTCTTTCAGCTTACGGATCACCTGCTCTTTTCCTTCCGGAAGTACGCCTGCAATCACTTCATCAACTCCGGCCTGCTGTCCGATGGCTTTTGCAGTACGTTCGTTATCTCCGGTCAGCATGACTACATGGATTCCCATGTTCTGTAATTCTTTGATCGCCTGCGGGCTATCTTCTTTGATGACATCCGCCACTGCAATTACACCTAATAAATGTTCTCCATTTCCGAAGAATAATGGTGTCTTACCTGCTTCGGCAAGTTTCTCTGCCTTCTTCTGGATATCTCCATCAACGGATACCTTACTGCTGATAAATGTATGATTCCCTCCATATAATGTATGGTCATCCAATATGGCTGTCAGACCGTTACCCGGAAGAGCCTGGAATCCGGTAACTTCTTCGATGCCGGCATTTTCCTCTTTTGCATTTTCAAGGATTGCTCTTGCCAGTGGATGTTCACTCTTATTCTCCAATGCATACGCATATTTTAATAAGACCTCTTCTGTCACTCCCGCTGCCGGAATGATATCTGTCACTTTCGGCTCTCCGCTTGTAATCGTACCGGTCTTATCCAGCGCAACAATCTGCATCTTTCCAGTCTCTTCCAGCGAAACTGCTGTCTTGAACATAATACCATTTCTGGCGCCCATTCCATTTCCGACCATAATTGCTACCGGTGTTGCAAGTCCGAGCGCACATGGACAGCTGATCACCAGCACCGCAATTCCTCTGGATAATGCAAAGCCAATACTCTGTCCTGCGATCAGCCATACAATAATTGTGATCACTGCAATCGTGATAACCGTTGGCACAAATACTCCGGATACACGATCCGCAATCTTTGCGATCGGTGCTTTTGTTGCAGCCGCATCACTTACCATCTGGATGATCTGTGAAAGTGTCGTATCTTCGCCGACTCTGGTCGCACGGCACTTCAGATATCCGGACTGATTTACAGTTGCGGCCGATACCTTATCACCGACAGCCTTATCTACCGGAATACTTTCACCTGTAAGAGCAGATTCATTGACCGCACTGTTTCCTTCTATGACTTCTCCGTCAACCGGAATATTCTCTCCCGGCTTTACAACAAAGCAATCTCCCTTTTGTACCTGTTCAATCGATACCTGAACTTCTTTTCCAGCACGGATCACAACCGCTGTCTTTGGCGCAAGCTTCATCAATCCTTTTAATGCGTCGGTCGTCTTTCCTTTTGATCTTGCCTCCAGCATCTTTCCGACCGTGATCAGTGCAAGGATCATAGCTGCTGATTCAAAATAAAAATCATGCATATAAGACATAACTGCATCCATATCTCCGCGTACCTGCGCATCTGTCATTGCAAAGAGTGCATACGTACTGTATACAAAAGACGCTCCGGATCCAAGTGCTACCAGGGTATCCATATTCGGTGCCCGATGGAGCAGTCCTTTGAATCCACTGATGAAAAACTTCTGGTTGATCACCATGACTGTAATCGTCAGAAGCATCTGTAACAGTCCCATCATTACATGATTTTCTTTCATGAATCCCGGGACCGGCCATCCCCACATCATATGTCCCATGGAGAAATACATCAGGACGATCAGGAATCCAAGTGATGCAATCAGACGCTTCTTTAATGCCGGTGTCGTTCTGTCTTTTAACATATCTTCTCCGGCAGATGCTGATGACGACTGTGTCTTTGCCGCTCCTTCTCCTTTTTTCGATGCTCCGTATCCGGCATCTGCGACTGCCTTAATGATCTCCTGTTCACTTGCAGTTCCCTCTACTCCCATAGAATTGGTAAGCAGACTTACCGAGCAGGATGTTACACCCGGCACTTTCGAAACTGCTTTTTCGACTCTGCTGCTACAGGCTGCACAGCTCATCCCGGTTACTATATATTGTTCCATTGTTGTCTGTTCCCTCCTGTCATTATTATTTTTCTTATTCCTTTATAGTAAACCCAGAAAATGCTTTCCGAGCAGACTATACATCTATAAACTTTACTTACCGCATCAGCTTCTGTAACACCTTTACCAGTTCATCAACCGTCTCATCTTTTCCGTCCCGGATGTCATCTGCCACACAGGTACGGATGTGATTCGCCAGCAATACTTTATTAAAGCTGTTCAGTGCCGCATTCACCGCTGATACCTGTACCAGAATCTCCGGACAATAAGCGTCCTTTTCCAGCATTCCTTTGATGCCGCGTACCTGACCCTCAATCCGGCTCAGACGATTCATCAGATCCTTGTATTCTTTATCCGAACGATGCTTGGACGAGTGACAACAGCATTCTTTTTCTGATTTGTTTTCCATATTATCTGTATTCTTGTCTTCCATAAGCATACTCCTTTCATATTCATACCCTTACGGGGTATATGTATTTTATCTCTTATTATCACATAAGTCAAGGAATATATGCGTTCTTGATATATGTTTTCATTTATTGGTAGTTCCAATACAATTTTTTAAAAATGTCTATTTTATTTGACTTTCAAAATTTATAAGGAATATAATTCTTGCTGAAGGAAATAATGATAGCAGAACTGGAGGTTATATTATGCTGGAAGAACAGGCTATGATAACATTCTTAAAAAAATTCGATGAACACCCTTTCCTGGTCAAAATTAATGGACACGAACATCTGATCGGCGAAGGCGCACCTACATTTACCGTAAATTTCAAAAAGGTCATCCCATTAAAGGATCTGGTCACCAGTACTTCTCTTGCACTTGGAGAAGCTTACATGGATGGTGATCTTGATATTGAGGGAAACCTTTATCAGGCACTTGATAACCTTCTTGGTCAGATGGGTAAATTTTCAACTGATGAACATCATTTGAAATCTATCATGTTCCCATCTTCATCAAAGAAAAACCAGAAAAAAGAAGTCAGCAGTCATTACGATATCGGAAATGACTTCTACAAACTCTGGCTCGATGAAACAATGAGTTATTCCTGCGGATATTTCAAACATGAAGATGATACCCTGTATCAGGCGCAGAAGAATAAAGTTGATTACATTCTTGAAAAGTTATATCTTAAAGAAGGTATGACTCTTCTTGATATCGGATGCGGCTGGGGATTCCTTCTGATTGAAGCTGCTAAGAAATATAAAATTAAAGGTACCGGCATCACCTTAAGTGAAGAACAATACAAAGAATGCCAGAAACGTATCAAAGAGGAAGGATTGTCCGACTATCTGGAAGTCAAGCTAATGGACTACCGTGATCTTCCTTCTGACGGCAAGATGTATGACCGCGTTGTCAGCGTCGGTATGCTCGAACATGTCGGCCGTGAGAATTATCAGTTATACTTAGACTGTGTCAGCAAGGTCATGAAAGACGGCGGTCTGTTCCTGCTCCACTTCATCAGTGCATTAAAAGAGCATCCTGGTGATCCATGGATCAAGAAATACATCTTCCCGGGCGGATCTGTTCCCAGTCTTCGTGAAGTCATGAACTGCATGGCAGAAGATAACTTCCATACCCAGGATATCGAGGACTTACGTCTTCACTATAACCGTACGCTTCTCTGCTGGGAGAAAAACTTCAAGGATCATATTGAAGAAGCACATACAATGTTTGATGAACGTTTCTTAAGGATGTGGGATATGTACCTCTCTGCATGTGCCGCTACCTTCCATAACGGAATTATTGATATCCATCAGATTTTAATGACAAAGGGAATTAATAATAATCTTCCTATGACGAGATGGTATTAAAAAAATGAATCAGCCGGGGATATGAACAATATTTCCCGGCTTTAATAAAGATGAATACCATGCCGCACTTGGCATCTAATACACATGCATAAAAAGGAGCGGAGCCGGAATCCTGTCACTCCTGACAAAATCCCGGCTCCGTTCCTTTTCGATATGTATTCATTTCAATCAGAACGTCGTCTAATTTACCATACTATCCTTTATTCATTCTCCGTTCGATACCTACTCTTTGGATTTACTTCTTTCTTTTTTAAATACACGTATCATGAAATAACTAAATCCGCCAATATATCCAACCAGTGTAATCACCATCATAATAATTGCATCCATCGTCATAGTTCATACCTTCTTTCTATTATTTTGCAGCTTTGTTATCTTTCATAGCTCCCTTTGCAGTCTTTGTATTAAAGAACCTGGAAAGTGCAAGACCTACAATGATCACTACTCCGAACTGAAGTAATACAGTTCCTGTATTATCCTGTATAATAAACGGATTCAGCCATGTATCCGGGAACCATTCTTTTGTCTGTAATAACCAGTAAACTACCATGATCACTACCAGAACCGGTATCAGATACATACATCCGGTATAATATGCTTTTGGAAGATGTACATCTGCACCTTTTGCATTTACTTCCTGTGTACGTAATTTTTCCACACCATATTTCCATGCCAGGATTGCAATAAAGGCACCACTTACCAGAAGTCCGATTCCCCATACCCAGTCCTGATTATCAATGTTAACCAGTGACCAGCATGAGAAGCATCCTACTAAGAATCCTGCGAAGCAGACACTGACAACTGCTTTCTTCCGCGGCAATCCAAGGTCAACAACACATTTTACTCCAACTTCGATCATAGAGAACAGTGATGTGATTGCTGCAATTGCAAGTAATCCAAAGAAGATAAAGGAAATGAATCTTCCACCCGGAATTGTTGTAAATAACTGATAAATGTAAATAAATGTAAGTCCGAAGTTGCCCTGACTGAGTGCTTCATTCGCTGCCTCCGGTGTAGCTGAAAGTGCACAGATTGCCGGGATAACTACCAGTGCCGAGAGGATTGCTCCAAGGTTATCACCAAGTCCCATGATCAGACAGCTTGTCGGAACATCTTCCTCTTCTCCTACGTAGTTCGCATATGTAATAATGAATCCCCATCCGGCTCCGGTGCTCCATGCTGCCTGGATGAATGCCTGAATCCATGTATTCGGGCTTAAAATGTACTCTTTCTTAACAGTAAAGAGATACTGAAGTCCCTGACTTGCTCCATTTAATGTAACTGCGTAAATTGCTAATCCCACAAGGATAATAAACAATGCCGGTATCGCTACTTTACAGAATTTTTCAATTCCACCTGCAATTCCCTGATAAACGATGAAACATGCAAGTGCAAATCCGATCGCATGGAATAAAATAACCTGTGCCTGCGAATCTGTAAATGCTGTCCACATTGCCGATGTCGTCTCTGTTGACAGATTCGGTTTAAATGCTGAAGTAACAGAATTAACTGCGTATTTCATACAATATCCCTGAAGTACACAATAATAACTCATCAGGAAGAAACATACTGCTGCAACAAAGAATCCCATCCATGTATATTTCTTTCCACCTGCATCACGGAATGTACCGATACATCCAAGTCTCGTCTTTTTACCGAATGCCATCTCTGTAGAAAGAAGCGGTACAGCAAATACCAGCATTGCAATCGTCCATGCTATGATAAATGCTCCACCACCGTTTGCCGCACACACTCGTGGAAATCGCCATACATTACCAGTACCAATACACATACCTAACGCGGCGGCTATGTAACCTATGGTACTAAATTTTTCTTGTTTCTGTTCCATAACTCAAACCTCCATTCGAATATCGAAATTAATTAGAAATGAATACCTTGTAACCATAGTGTAAAAGATGGTTATTAAATTGTCAATGGGAAATATTAAGTTTTTTTATACAAATATAATAAAATGTAATATCAAATGCATTTTATTATATTTTTTATTAATTTCTGATAATTTAAAAGTAAATAGACTGTTTTTCATACTTTAGTCTAATTCATCTACAATTCCAAAAGTTTCTCTTGTATATTGGAGATATAAAAAAACCGTATCAGACTTTTTATCGTCTGATACAGTTTTCTTCTTTTCAATATAAATCTTCTTCTATATGTTCTCTTCCTTGATCCACAATTGTACGCACATGATCGTCTGCCAGTGAATAGAACACGGATTTTCCCTCTCTTCTGCTCTTGACCAGTTTGTTCTGTTTCAGAATCCTAAGCTGATGTGATATCGCAGACTGTGTCATATTCAGTGCCTCTGCAAGATCGCACACGCACACCTCTGCTTCAAATAACACGAATAGGATACGCATTCTGGTCGAATCACCGAATACCTTGAACAGCTCCGCAAGATCATATAATTCCGTTTCTTCCGGCATCTTTTCATTTACGATCTTCAGAAGATTCTCATGTACCTCACATGAGTCACATACTTCCATTCCTTCTTCTATTTTTGCCATCTGCCCACCAGCCTTTTCTATAAGTGTTTTACGAATAATGCACGGATTGCATTCAATACGGCAATAACCATGACACCGACATCTGCAAAGATTGCCATCCACATATTTGCAATTCCAAGTGCTCCGAGGATCAGGCAGACTGCCTTGATTCCAAGTGCAAAGTATATATTTTCATATACGATACGCATACATTTTCTGGAAATCCTGATTGCTTTTGCGATCTTCTTCGGATCATCATCCATCAGGACAACATCTGCCGCCTCAATCGCTGCATCTGATCCAAGCGCTCCCATGGCAATTCCGATATCTGCCCTTGACAATACCGGTGCATCATTGATTCCGTCTCCGACGAATGCCAGTTTTTCTTTCTCTGATTTCTGTTCCAGAAGTTCCTCTACTTTCGCAACCTTATCTGCCGGAAGGAGTTCACTGTATACTTCGCCGATTTCCAACTCTTCTGCGACCTTATCTGCCACTCGTTTCATATCACCGGTCAGCATTACGGTCTTGGTGATGCCTGCTTTTTTCAGATCTCTGACAGCTTCTTTCGCATGTGGTTTTAATTTATCTGAGATCAGGATATGTCCCGCATACTTACCGTCCACCGCAACGTGAACGATTGTACCTGTTTCTTCACATTCACTGTATTCCACATTCAGATATTTCATAAGTTTTGCGTTACCGGCTGCCACCGGAATACCATCGACCTTCGCTGTCACACCTTTTCCGCTCAGTTCTTCAATCTCAGTCACACGATCCCGGTGAATCTGTTTTCCATATGCTTTCTGAAGACTCTTACTGATCGGATGGGATGAGGAACACTCCGCAAGTGCCGCATACTCTAATAACTGTTCTTCCGGTATCGTATTGTGATGCACTCCGCTCACCTCGAATACACCTTGTGTCATCGTTCCGGTCTTATCAAATACCACATACTTTGTCCGTGCCATCGTCTCTAGATAATTCGATCCTTTGACCAGCACACCTTCATGACTCGCCCCGCCAATTCCTGCAAAAAAGCTGAGCGGAATACTGATCACCAGTGCACATGGACAGCTGATAACCAGGAAGGTCAGCGCTCTGTAGACCCAGTCACCCCATTCCGGTGCGAGTCCCATTGCCAGCATCCTTACCAGTGGCGGCAGGATGGCAAGTGCAAGCGCACTGTAACAGACTGCCGGTGTATAATATCTGGCAAATTTTGAAATAAAATTCTCTGATCTTGACTTCTTAGAGCTTGAATTCTCCACTAGATCCAGAATTTTTGATACCGTAGATTCTCCGAATTCTTTTGTTGTACGAATCTTCAGAAGACCTGTCAGATTAATACATCCACTTATGACCTCCTCACCGGCTGCTGCTTCTCTCGGAACACTTTCTCCGGTCAGTGCACTAGTATTCAATGTACTGCTTCCTTCTTCGATCACACCATCGATCGGAACTTTTTCTCCCGGCTGAACGACAATGACAGTTCCAACTTCCACTTCATCCGGATCCACCTGTTCCAGCTCTCCGTCTTTTTCAATATTCGCATAATCCGGGCGGATATCCATCAGTTCACTGATATTCCTGCGGCTCTTTCCAACCGCATAGCTCTGGAATAGTTCTCCGATCTGATAAAAGAGCATAACCGCCACACCTTCTGTATAATTTCCAAGTGCAATGGCTCCTATGGTAGCAACTGCCATCAGAAAATTCTCATCGAATACCTGCTTATTCAGGATTCCTTTGAATGCTTTCCTTAAAATATCATATCCCACAACAAGATACGGGATCATATAAAGTACGAACCGCAGCCATCCTTCCGCAGGTAAGAACTTCAATATAATCATAAGTAGTGCTGCAATAATAATTCTGGTAAGCGATTTCTTCTGCTTTTTTGTCATATTTTTTCCCAACCTTTACAGAAATATCTCACAATCATCTTCTACTACTTTACAGTTCTTCTGTACCTCTTTCATTACCTTCTTAGGATCTGCGCCTTCTTCAAATTCTACGATCATCTTTAACATCATAAAATTCACAGTTGCATCCTTTACTCCGTCAGTGTTCTTCGCTGCCTGCTCCATCTTATTTGCACAGTTTGCGCAGTCTACGTCGATTTTATAAGTTTTTTTCATGATAAATACTTCCTTTCCTGTTTTCATTTGATTGCTTGAATATATGAACAGTTATTCATATGTTTGTTTTAATTATAGCACTGTGCTGCATAATGTCAATACATTTTTTGGGATTTAATTTATTAACGGGGAAGCGGCCTCTCAGTCCATGAAGGAAACAATAGATAAGGCTTCTTGTTCAGGTTCCATACCATAAGAAACACT
>OGYG01001604.1_pt1 | contig 13648 bp, 9 predicted proteins | sample 1576481 | NCBI WGS metagenome assembly OGYG01 (sample SAMEA3541497, study PRJEB24748) | human gut metagenome | biome: human gut; feature: human-associated habitat; material: faeces | place: China | collected 2012 | reverse complement strand
CAACGTTATTCTCGGCGTTTTAGGCGCTTTGGTTGTCCTGGCTCTTGCAGGCTTTGCTATTGCGCAGATGCTCGGCAACTCCTCCCAGCAGTATCTGGTTCCACAGTTTGTTGGTCAGACAAAAGACCAGGCAACTCAGGCGCTAAATGCATCTGGTAGCCACTTTAAGCTGGGAACTGTTACAGAAAGCTACAGCGATTCTGCTCCAGAAGGCCAGGTCATCGACCAGACACCAAGCGCTAACAGGCAGGCTCCTGAGGGAACCGCGGTTAATCTTGTCATTTCTAAGGGAGCTAAACCTGCTGCCGCAGTTAAGGTGCCCGATCTTACCAACAAGAGTCCATCAGAGGCTGAGTCTGCTCTTGCTGCCGTTGGTCTCAAAGCAAGAAATGGTGACTCGGTTGAGTCGGACGACGTAACCGTTGGTTATGTTGCAACACAAGAACCAGCCGCAGGTAGCGACGCTAAGGCTGGTGACACTATCACCTACCACCTGTCTTCGGGCAAGGGTAAGACAGATGTTCCAGACGTCACTGAAATGACTGCCGAGCGTGCGTCCGATGTCCTGAAAGATGCAGGCTTCAAGGTAGACACTCAGCAGCAACCTTCGTCAAGCGTTCCTGAAGGTCGCGTCATCTCTCAGTCTCCGGCTAACGGCAAGGCAGATAAGGGATCTACGGTAACCATCGTTGTTTCTTCTGGCGCTCAGAGCGGTTCTGTTCCAAACGTTGTTGGCAAGGACTTTGAAACTGCCCAGTCCACGCTGGAGAACGCGGGCTTCCAGGTCAACACGGTTTGGGTCTATGACGACAACGTTGCAACCGGAAACGTAATTGGCCAGACACCATCAAGTGCTGCAGCTGGCGCTACTATCACCATCCGCGTCTCTAGCGGACCTCGCCCATCAGCGTAAACGCCGCGACGTGCAATGTGCTCAACCAGTACGTTCAAGCCCTGCAACCGTGTTTGGTTGCAGGGCTTTTTGCTGCCACAGAAATCGTTCGACAGCGGCACGTGTCATCGCCGGAACCGGTGACGCAAGCACTTCAGCGCTGCGAGCGTTTCATTGCCGCAATTATCACGACTGTCTCCAGCAATAAAACATCTTCGAATGACCAAGGCTTACTTGCATCATTTTTCGGAATACGGCCAATCGGATCCATTTGCTGATGGCCGAACACATCTAAGTCAGATAATCTGTCAAAAAGACGTATACATGACACCAAAAATAGCTAAGGCATGCAGATTATCTTCATTAGGTGTGTAATACGCCCGTAATTGAGCAGAATATCTGTCATAGGTGTGTTCCTTAAGTGCGGAATTTATCGATAGTTAAATTTCTTATATATCTCTATTCATTTTCAAGCATATTAATTGAAGTTTATGCATAGAAATGTATATCAAGTAGCGAGGCTCTCTAAATGTCGGACATTGAGCCCCAGTCGTCCGATTATCTTGACTAGAAACATGACAATTTCTCAGCGAGGCGCGGCTAAGCTGCATCATTTTGTACGCCAAGCCAAAGAAACCGACGCTGACACGCCGCAACAAAGAAAAACCGGCAGCACGAAGCTGCCGGTTTAAAATCAATGGTGCCCCCGGGCCGATTCGAACGGCCGACACCCGCTTTAGGAGAGCGGTGCTCTATCCCCTGAGCTACGAAGGCATGTGGGATATTCTACTCACGTAGGCTCGCGTACGCAAATATCGCCAACGCTTGCGGCGCCGGCAGCAGCGCGAGAGCTGCTACTTGCGACGAGCCTTGCGCTCGGCTCTCTTTCTGTCGTACTCAGCCTGACGCTCGAGGTAGAAATCGTTGAGCTTCTTGTCGGTCATGCCAGCAACCTTAGCCTCGATCTTCTTGCGAAGAGGACGCATCTTAAAGAAGCTGTAGACAACCGAGCCAAAGATGCAGAAGTAAGCAAAGACCAGCATAATGGCAGAAATCATACCAACGCCGGTGTTCAGGTCCCTGGATTCAGGAACCATATACGAAAGCACCAGTGTAATGATGGTTGCAACAAAGCCAAGACCTAGGAAGACCCACCAAACGCGCTCGGCACGATGATAGTCTGAATCCGCGCGCAGCATAGCCTCAAATCCGCGGCTACGAATATCCTCGCGCTCGCGCTGGCGAGCACGTGCAGCACGCTTCTCCTCTTTGCTCTTTGGAGCACTGGAGCCAGAGCCGGAGCCAGTCACACGTACAGACGCAGCTGCCTCTCGTACTGGTTTAGCAGTAGCAGCAGATTTGCGACCAAAAGCGGAATACGAAGGACGCTCAGTCTCCTCAGAGGCTTCTTTCTTTGAAAGGCTTGCGGTAGCCTCACGCGCTTCTTTGGTTGCGCCCGTAATGGTGTCACGCAGTGACATTGGTCTCCTTCAGTGGTACAAACTCAGTTCCCGTAATAATCTGGAATGCCGTACGATAACGCTCGGACGTGCCCTCAATAACCTCTTCTGGAAGATGAGGTGGCTCTCCTTGCATGTCCCAGTGGGCTTTCAGCCAATCGCGTACATACTGTTTGTCGTAGCTTGGCTGAACGTGTCCCTCAGAATAACCCTCAGCAGGCCAGAAACGGCTTGAATCAGGTGTAAGGCACTCATCAATAAGTGTAAGTTTTCCGTCGATAAAACCAAACTCAAATTTGGTATCCGCAATAATAATTCCACGAGTTGCAGCATATTCTGCAGCAGCCTTATAAATTGCAAGCGAGGCTTCCTTCAGCTGAGTAGCAACATCCTCACCAACAATCTCGCAGCAACGCTCAAACGAGATATTCTCGTCATGATCGCCAAGCTCAGCCTTAGTGGAAGGAGTGAAGATTGGCTCAGGAAGCTTAGAGGCCTCAGTCAAGCCATCAGGCAGCTTAATGCCGCAGACGGTACCGTCCTGGTCGTAGGTCTTTTTGCCAGAACCAGTAAGGTAACCACGGACAATGCACTCAATTGGCACGGTCTGTGCTTTCTTTACCAGCATTGCGCGACCAGCAAGATACTCAGTGTAATCTGCAAACTGCTCAGGAGTCTGATCTGGCAGAACAGAAATCATGTGGTTAGGCAGAAGATCCTTGAAGCGATTAAACCAGAAAGCGCTGATACGCGTCAGAATTTCTCCCTTAAAAGGAATCTCGTCGGGGAGAATAAAGTCAAAAGCACTAATGCGATCGCTCGCAACCATCAAAAGTTTGTCGCCACAATCGTAGATATCGCGAACCTTACCGTGCGAATCGGGACGAAGCTCAGCTCCAGCCACAATGACCTCACTTCTGCGCAAAGCGCGTTGTATTGCAGGACTTTTGATTGTACGGCAAAATGCCCAAAAATCGACCTACAACAAAGTATCTGTTACAGAGATATTATTTTGGGCAAGCAGAGGAAGGTGCAGCGAGAAGGTCGTGCCCTTTCCAAGCTCGGATTCTACCGAGATAGTGCCGTTATGACGGTCCATAATCTCTTTTGTAATTGCCAATCCAACACCAAGACCACCCGAAGCGTGCTCGCGACTTTCTTCAGCACGCCAGAATCGCGAGAAGGTCTGTGGAATGTCCTCGGGAGCAATTCCCATACCATCATCAGTCACGGAGATAACCGCATCAGTATCGTCAATTGATACGGTTATGACTACATGGCCTCCATCATTGGTGTAGCGGATAGCGTTGCTCAACAAATTGGTCAGGGCTTCTCGGATCATGTCCGAATCAATATCAACAAAACAATTGCCCTCGGGTGTCTTATCCACAAAGGTCAACGTGCGATTGTTTTCCTTGAAGAGCGTTTCTTGCACGGCAACAATGCTTGCCACCATTGCCACCACATTGACGCTTTCTGGGTTAAACTTTGTCTTTCCGTTCTCAAGTCTTGAGAGATGGAGCATGGCATCTACCAGGCGAGAAAGACGTCTACTCTCAGACACAATGTTTTCCAAGCGCTCTTCATCTGCAGGTAGGATGCCATCTTGGATTGCCTCAACAGTGGCCATAATAGCCATGAGCGGAGTTCTGAGCTCGTGTGCAACATCGCTGGTCAGACGGCGTTCAAGCTTAATGTCTCTCTCGAGTGAAGACGCCATGTCGTCGAAGGTTTCTCCCAGACGCCCCAGTTCATTCTCGCCACGGATGCCTGAACGAGCCGCAAGATTGCCGCTTCTGATCTGGACAGCCGTCTCGGTAATACGGCGTACCGGCTTGGTAAGCGAGCGTGAAGCCAAAATACCAATCAGTCCAGAAAGCGAGATTGCAATGGCTGCAGCAAGACTAATTGCCTGGTAAGATCCATTACGGAACGCAATGTCTCGCTGGGTCAAGAACGGTTCAGAACCAAACGTCCAAATTCTAATGCTGCCCACAGGCTCACCTTGTAGGTTTTGGACAACTGCATAAACCACGGCGTCACCCGTCTGAGGGCCAGATAGTGCGCTATCTCCGCCAGGTCGGCGAGCATTTGGCGCAGAGTCGTCATACAGAACCACGCCAGAAACATCTAAGACCTGGATACCAATATCGGAATTGGTTGCAGAGGCCTGACGTGCAATAGAGAGAACGTCGGCATTCCAGCCTTCTGCGCGCGCGTACGCCTGAGACATATTGAGCGCGGTAGTATCAACGGTGTTTTGTAGGTTCTCCCTGGTATAAGCAGTAAAGCGACTCTCCCACACAATACCCAAGACAGAAATAAGCACCAAAACCGTCATGACGGCAGTTAGCGCAAAGAACGCTGCCATACGGGTGGTAAAGCTTTGAGTGCCAACGGGATCAGGCTTAATAGTTTTATAAGAACCCTCAGTTTCCGGAGGGTTCTTAAGAGAATTTGAGTGATGTTTCTTGAAGAGCGCCAAAGCTCTAAAGCTTAGGACTCGTGGCTAGCGTTGCCAGCCTCAAAGCGATAGCCAACACCGTGAACGGTGAACAGCCAGCGAGGATTACGAGGATCATCGCCGAGCTTTGCGCGTAAGTTCTTGACATGCGAATCAATAGTGCGCTCATAGCCCTCAAAATCATAACCCAGGACCTTCTCGACAAGCTCCATACGTGTGTACACGCGGCCAGGATAGCGAGCAAGGGTGGTGAGCAGCTTAAACTCTGAAGCGGTCAGGTCAACTTCCTCGTTGTTGATGAGAATCTTATGACCAGAAATATCAATAGTAAGGGTACCGTAATCAAGCACGTCAACAGCAGTGTCTGGCTCAGAATACGTGCGACGGAACAATGCGCGGACGCGTGCCACCAGCTCACGTGGCGAGAAAGGCTTAACAAGATAGTCATCAGCACCAAGCTCAAGACCAATAATCCTGTCTTCTACCTCTCCTTTTGCGGTAAGCATGATGATAGGCACGTTAGAGGTATCTCTAATTGCACGGCAAACGCGCTCTCCAGAAAGTTTTGGGAGCATAAGATCGAGAATCACCAGGTCAAATGCGTGCTTTTCAAACTCTTCAACTGCACTTTGACCGTCGCCAACGCCCTTAACAACGTAATTTTCGCGCTCAAGATATGCTGAGACGGCGTCACGGATGACTTTCTCATCTTCGACAATCAGAATTTTCTTCTCGTCGGAAGCCATTGTCTCCCCTTTTCTTTTGCCCTGCATGTATGTGCGTATGGCACATTACGATTATTCATTAATTATTTGTATTCATTCTATCTCTATACCTACAAATAATCTACAAAGAAAAAACACGAACTGTCACGGAAGCCGGATATCCGCTGGTAGGATCCTTAACAGTTGAGTAGGTTACAAAAGAATCACAGTTGCCTTCTCGAGCGGGAAACTCTCCGTAATCAACGCTTCTATCCATTGAATAGAGCCAGTTTGCCGTTTGATTTTGCGTATCAACAAGCACGTAAGAGGCGCGGCTCTTAACTATGTAAAGGCTACCTTTACCTGCCGTTATTGCATAAGGTTCACGCTCTATGACGTAAGGGTTTTCGCCTGAAGCAGGCAGGATATATGTTCCCATCTTGCCCAACAGACCGCCCGAGTCATAACTTGCTTCAACTGACACAATGAACTTATCGTCTACGCGACTTGCTGCAAAAGGTTTGACAGATTGAGGCATAACAAGCTGGTCAACCTTGGTTTTAAGGTTGTCTCCCAGCAGGTATGCTGTAACGCCATAGTAAGTGCCCTCGGAGGCGCGAACTCGAGGAGTAAGGGTAACTACGCCCTTTGAGATAGACGGTGCAGTAGCAAATCTACCTGGAGATTCAACGGCATCCGTTCCCTCAGAATCCCCCACACGCCACACGTAGCAGTGTGAAGATTCACGGGTTTTCTCGCCAGAAGAAGCTGGTTGGACTAGCCAAACCACCTTATCGTCTCCGCAGGCAAACGGAGCCGGATCCCAGTTTTTATCGGCCTTGTAGAGGACCTTTGCATCTCCAGTAAGCTTGCCGTCAGAAAATGGTGCGGCAAGAAGTTCCCAGTCAAAAGTTGTGGTGTCCACCTCAACCCATGCATAAACGGAGTCGGAGCAGCGAACGTCGTAAATTACGGCGGTGGTATTGTTCATCTGAGCCGCAGGAACAACGTCAACAACCTGGCCAGACGTCAGCGAAAGAGCAGAGCCCTTCACCATTGGCGTAGCAGATGCGCCGGCCGTGGTGACGGGAATCCAATTTCCATCGGCTGGATGCAGCACGCTTCCCAAAGGAAGAATCCAGGTCTGGCTAGGTTGGGCAGAATACTCCGCAGAGCTATAGGAGTCCAGCACATTTGTGCCAGAGGACTCGTCAAGTACCAGCGGTTTTCCTGCATCTCCCGAGCCTTCTTGATGAGAGCAGCCAGCCGCGATGCTAATTGCACCCGCAACTACGACACCAGCCGCTCCCGTCTTAAAGAAGTTTCGGCGAGAAATGTTCCCAAACAGAGACACGATTTAGTCCAATTCAAGATGCTCGAGACGGTCAAACAAAACGTTTGAACGAGTAAGGAATGCGCGAGGATCAAAGATTTTCTCAAGCTCCTCATGGCTCAGCGTACAGGCTGGATCTGCCTCAAGAAGCTCCTGGTAGGATGCTCCTTCCTTGCACTGCTGAATATCTGCCCAGACCTTCATAGCGTTGGACTGAACAATCTTGTACGCCTCTTCACGAGTAATACCAGTGTTGACCAGGGCAAGAAGAACCTTTGACGAGAAGAGCATACCACGGGTCTTATTGAGATTGGCCATCATCTGCTCTGGATACAGGACCATGCCATCAAGCAGGAACTCAAGCTTTGACAGCATGTGGTCAAGAGCAATAAAACTATCTGCCTGAGCAACGCGCTCAGCGGAAGAGTGGCTGATATCACGCTCATGCCAAAGAGCAACGTTATCAAAAGCAACCTGTGCGTTAGCCTTAACTACGCGGGACAAACCACAGATCTTCTCGGCAGTAATGGGGTTTCGCTTGTGAGGCATAGCGGAAGAGCCCTTCTGACCCTTGCGGAATGGCTCCTCAGCCTCGAGGGTATCGGTCTTCTGCAGCGCACGCATCTCAGTTGCAATACGCTCACAGGTAGCGGCAACGGTTGCCAGAACACCAGCAAGGTAAGCGTGGTGGTCGCGAGAAATAACCTGGGTTGAAAGTGGATCGTGGACAAGACCGAGTTTCTCGCAAACATACTCCTCTACAAAAGGATCAATAGAAGAGTAGGTTCCAACAGCACCAGAAATAGCACCATAGGCAACGTTTTTACGAGCATCCTTCAAGCGGTCAAGGTCGCGCTTAAACTCCCAGGCCCAGCTACCAAATTTCATGCCAAAGGTCATAGGCTCAGCATGAATGCCATGAGTGCGACCAACGCACAGAGTATCGCGCTCCTCAAATGCGCGACGCTTGCAGATAGCAGCGCAGCGACGAACCGCAGCAATGAGCAGGTCACATGCCTGGGTGAGCTGATAGCAAAGGGCTGTATCACCCAGGTCTGTTGAGGTCATACCGTAGTGAACCCAGCGACTTGGCTTAAGCTCACCCTCTGGAACCTTGGCATCGATGTAGGAGCCCATATTGGTCAGGAAGGCAATGACGTCGTGGTTGGTAACGGCCTCAATCTCGTCTACCTCAGCGCGATTAAACGCAGCGTGCTCTCGAATCCAAGCTGCCTCTTCGCGAGAAATGCCAATAACACCAAGCTCAGCCTGTGCTTCGCACGCAAGGACTTCAATCTCCTGCCAAACGGCGTACTTGTTCTCCAAAGAAAAGATGTGGCCCATTTCTTTGCCGGTGTAGCGATCTACCACGATGAGACTCCTTCTGCTCGTAAAAGAAAAGGTCGAGTACCACTATGGTACCCGACCTTTGAATTACCTGGTGGGCCGTTAGGGGTTCGAACCCTAGACCTTGGGATTAAAAGTCCCCTGCTCTACCAACTGAGCTAACGGCCCATTATCGGGCGTGGCAATTTTACCACGCAACTAGGATAGTGTAGCAGTTTACTCCCATGCCCATTGTCCATTTACGAAAATTGGTGTTTCTTTTCCATCGGCAGAAATTCCCCAAATGTTCAAATCGTCTGCACCAATCATAAAATCAACGTGCGTAGTGCTCTGATTAACACCGTGGGCCAAGAGCTCATCTGGGCTCATCTCAAGGCCGCCCTTCAGGCACTCTGGGAAGCCCATTCCAAGTGCTAAATGGCAGCTAGCATTCTCGTCATACAGGGTATCGTAGAACAGAATGCCGCTCTGGCGAATAGGCGTGTTCTTAGAGATTAAAGCGCATTCTCCCAGGTACTTACCGCCCTTTTGAGAAACAATAGAAGTCAGAACGTCTTTGCCCTGCTCAGCGCCGTAGTCAACAACCTCGCCGTCTTTGAAGGTAAACCAGAAGTTTTTAACAATCTGGCCGGCATGAATCAGAGGCAACGCAGAGTGAACAGTGCCGTTTACCTTGCGATAGTTTGGCGTTGTAAAGACTTCCTCGGTAGGAATGTTAGGGAAGAACAACGTTCCATCCTGCGTCTTTCCAGCGCCGCCCTCCCAAAGATGCCCTGGGTTCATACCAATAGTCAGATTAGTTCCATTTGAAGATTCATAGCGAAGCTCTTCAAACTGGTGAGAATTCATGAAGCGCTTGGTTTTCTCAAATGTTGCATTGTGGGTCTCCCAAGCACTCTGAGGATCTTCTCCACTTGCATGAGCAACGTCTAAAATTGCAATCCAAAGCCTGTAGATTGCCTCAGCCTCGGAAAGCTCGGGGAAAATTACCTTTGCCCATTCAGCTGCAGGAACACCAGCAATACACCAAACGTTTTTACCAAAGTCCATACCGTTTCTAAAGACGTCGCACTCTAAGTTTCTTGCGCGAGAAACAGCAGCTGGCTTTTCTGGATCAATTCCCTTTAGACCATTTGGGTCATCAGACGAGAGGAACAAAAATGCTGCACCCTGCTCTGCAAGGGAGTTAAGCTGCTCAATCTTCCAGCTTGGTGTCTTAGAGAGACGGGCTAGGTCAACGTTTTCGTACATAATTCTTGAGGACTCTTGATCGCCCCAAATAACTGTGACAAATTCTGCGCCAGCCGCATAAGCTGCTCGCTGAACCCTACGGGCAAAATCAGCAATCTCAATCGAAGCATTAATTACCAGCTGACTTCCCTCAGAAATTGCACACCCCTTCTTCACAAGAAGCTCTGCATATTTATCAATCTGATCTGACAGCGCATCAAGGGCAATCTTTACCTCTTGATCTGTCATAGGAATTTGTGCCATGTTGTTCCCTTCAACCATCAGTCCGCGTAATTCGAGTACTTAAGCACGCTCTATCAAAGATATATCCAAAATATTTCCGCTCAACTTCTACCCGAACAACCTTCTTCACAACGCCAAATTTCAATCTTGTCCATAAAAAGAGCCCCGAAGGGCTCTTGTATGTCTTTGGAGCGGGCAACGGGATTCGAACCCGCGGATGATGGCTTGGGAAGCCATTGCCTTACCACTTGGCGATACCCGCAATTGTGTAGATTTTATCACAGTATTTTTTGCCTTTTAATTGCTTGCTTAGCAACTAAATAAAAGTTTGATGCGTCGTTTTCTGCCTAGCTGCGCGTATGCAACAAATATGCGCCTACACAAATTTTCCCTGACAGAAACTGGACAAGCGCTGGTCAGAATAGGCACAAAGTCACTCTTTAGCATGCTCTCCAACGAAAGGAGCGCTATGCAAAAGTACTTCTGGCGAGAAACCCCCGCACACCACTATCCCACCTCTTATAGGCGCCTACTCTCCACCCGACAACTCCACCTTCCTCGGGCAAAACTGCTTGGCGGAGATCCCGTCATGCCAAGTAGCTTTCCTTCTGTAGGACATGCGGGTCTGCGGGCACGTCTAGCGGACAGGTTTTCTCGCAAACCTGAGGCTCCCCCATAAAGAAAAAGACCGGTGAAGCACCGGTCCTAAAGAAAGCTGTTTTGTTGCAGCATAATTAGTTAACGCTGTGATGGAGCGCTGGATTCTTAGATAGGCACTCGTTACAAATACCCGTAAAGCACAGAGCGTAAGAGTCAATCTCGCCGCAAGAATCCTTGGTGAGGCTGGTAAGGTCCCTCAGAACTGGTCCATCAACATCAAAGACACGGCCACACTCATGACACTGGAAGTGTGCATGCTCGGTTGTTGTTGGATCAAAACGAGAGATATTATCGCCGGTATTAACAACCTGGAGCTCGCCTGCGTCAACAAGCTGCATAAGGTTACGGTAAACAGTTCCAAGAGAGATGTTTGGTAATTCCTCTCTTACTGCTGCATACACACTATCTGCCGTTGGATGGTCATGGCGACCTTCCATATAAGTACGAATTGCCTCACGTTGCTTGCTGTAACGCACGATAACCTCATTAATTAGTAAGTGTTACTGATTACTGAATACGTTAACACTAATTGTCTATATGTTGCAACAAAAGCTCACGTTTATGCATTACCAATTATCTCTATATACGCAATCTACCTCTGATTTTTCAGTTTGGAGGCACGTATGTTTATCACAAAATCCTCAAAACCTAAGAAGGAAACAGCTACACGAAGACAAACTCCTTCTTCTGTCTTTCACTTCTGGTTTATCCCTCTGTTACTTGGAGCCCTTCTCCTCAGCCATTTTTTCCTAAAGCCTGCTCATAGGCTTGCTTTTGCACAAGAACCCTCATTTACCGTTGCACAAAGAGAAGATTTTCCTGGTGGACAGCAAATTCCCATGTGGACTGCTAGCGATGGTACCTATCTTTACTGTGGAGATGAATTTAACCACTATGGTGCATGGCCAGGAGCAACGGGAAGTGTGGTTGACCCGCAATCTTATACAAAGCTCACCTCAACCAATGGCGTTCGCGGTGGAACGTATACAAATGAACAGCTTCGAGCTATTGATTACATCATCTATCACGGAGCTACTGCGTCCCAAGAAAAGGACGTGTATGGATATACGGGCTGGAGAGCTCGCGCTATTACACAGTTTGCACTATGGGCCGTTATGCGTGGTGAAGCCCATGCACTTGCGGTAAGTGTTCCTCAGACAGAGCTTCATCAACCTATTGAGCAGTTCTATTCCGATGCTATGAACTATGCTCAAAACAATGGTGGCGGTCCAGAAAGCGGAGTTGCAAAGCTCTTTGTACCTACAGGAGACAAGCAAGTTCTGTTTTTCTTTGGGCAGCAAGCTGGCTCACTCAAAATTACCAAAAGCTCCTTATTGCCTGATGTCACCTCCAATAACGAGTACTACTCCCTAGAAGGCGCTGTCTACGGAGTATATTCCGACGAGAGTTGCACCAATCTTCTTGGTAGTCTCACCCTTGATAAATCTGGGTCTGCAACGCTCGACAATCTTCCTGTTGGAACGGTGTATGTAAAGGAAACCACTGCTCCAAAGGGCTTTCTTCTTGACCAATCGGTTCATGCTGTAAAAATAACAAACCAGGAAGAGAGCACTCTCACGGTTACCGATACTCCTATTGGAGAGTTTGATCTACGCATTTCAAAACAAGACTTTGACCACAGCACTAGCCTCGACGAAGACGCTCGTTCTGAGCAGCAAAGCGCTTCTCCCCAAGGAAACGCAACGCTTCAAGGCGCGCTTTTTAAAGTGACCTATAGTGGCTCTGCTGAAACAACAATAAGAACATGGGTTTTCTCGACTGATTCTCATGGTTTTGTTTCTTTTGATGCAGACCATAAGGTTTCTGGAGATGACCTCTTTACTCTTGGCGAGAAACCCTGGTTACCTTTGGGGTATTACCAGATCGAAGAAATTCAAGCTCCAGAGGGTTATAAACTCCCAGGACTTTCTCTTCAAACCTGGAAGCTATCAAGCCAAGACGGCAAGCTTATCTGGACAAATCTTTCTAGCGGAAAAGAGAATTCCTCATCTGAACACTCCTTTACCTTTAAAGATGAGGTAATAAGAGGAAATCTTAAGGTTAAGAAAATCGGGCATACTTCTCTAAGTTCGACCGATGGTTATTCTGAAGCGGATGAAATGCCAAGTCTGAAGGGCGCCAAAATTGAGCTAACTAATAGCTCTGCTCAACCCATCTTCTACCAGGGAAAATGGATTGCTCCTCACGAAGTTGTCATCACAGTAGACACAAACGAGCTTGGAGAGGCTGCCGTTGAAGGTCTTCCCTTTGGCTCCTATTCACTTAAAGAGATTACGGCTCCAGCAGGATACTCTCTTAACAAAGAATGGAACCCTACGGTTACCCTTACTTCTGAAGAGACTGTAGAAGCACCTGAACTCATTGATGAAAGAATTTCTTTACAAACAATGCTTGTAGATGCTGCGGGATCAAAAAATCCTGAATACACCGAGGTGCTCAATCTTGTTGATCACATCAAATATGAAGGGCTTACTCCAGGGGAAGAGTACGAAATTACTGGAGAACTCTATGAAACAAAGCAGCTCCAAGAAGGTACGGCAGAGCCTGTTGCTCGCGGAACTGTCCGCTTCAAAGCTCCCACCTCATCAGGAGAAGCTGCGGTTCCTTTTTCTGTAAGGACTGCCTCGCTGGAGGGCAAAGAAGTTACCGCCTATGAAACAATCTCAAAAAGTGGTGAAGAGGTTGCATCGCACACCGACAGTCACTCTAAAGCTCAGACTATTCGCGTAGCTCCTAAGCCCCATCTTCCGGGCACGGCAGACAATGCGTATGCAATTCCTCTTTTGCTTGCTCTGGCAGGATCAGTACTTATTGGATGCACTCATGTATTTACAGCAAAAATAAGACGTCCTCTTTAGTTGTGTGATCTTGTCTTGCTGCTCAAAAAAGAAAGGGCAGAACTTTCTGCCCTTTCATAAAAATTTGTACTAGTTTCTTGTTCGTTTATGAGCGTCTAATAAGCTCAGTAACAAGAGCTGCAGCGTCAGCACACTGACCAGCATTAACGTTCTCGCGAACATCAGCAGCGGTGCGGCTAAGCGCAGGAAGTCCATCCTCATTCAAGCCCATCAAGGTAACAGAACGAACTGAATTCTGCATTGCAGGAGTTGCATCAGTGGTGCCCCAGTCAAATGCGCTCTGCTCAACATCAATATGAAGATCAGTTGCAATAGTAGAAAGGAGTCGAGTCATTCTGCGGTCAGCGCGACGAACGTTGCCAATTCCCTCATTCTTAAGAATGGAGAGTGTACCAGCACCAACAGAATCAAGGTTAATGAGGAAAGCACCGCGAAT
>OGYG01001583.1_pt1 | contig 13849 bp, 9 predicted proteins | sample 1576481 | NCBI WGS metagenome assembly OGYG01 (sample SAMEA3541497, study PRJEB24748) | human gut metagenome | biome: human gut; feature: human-associated habitat; material: faeces | place: China | collected 2012 | reverse complement strand
TGATCCACCGTCACGGTTTGTCCTTCCAGAATGCCGCGGTCCGTAATCTGCCGGGCATGAATAATTTTAAGCATCGTTTGCCTCCATTCTTTGCTTGCACTCCTGGTTTCATCGTCCTGAAAATTAAGAAAATGAGTACGCTAACGGATGAACTTAGTCGTTGTCGTTGCCTTCCGCTTCAAAAATAAACCAACGGTCATTGATGAAAATCTCGATTGTCCCTTCCGCTGCGATTTGATATTCGTATCCGGTACCGAAATTGGATTGATCGTCGATTGCCGGTTTTTCATCAGCGCCGACCGTGGAAGTGATTTTCCCAGTCCTCGTCCCGCTATGGTTTTCGGCCTGGCTTTCGTTTCCCGTGTCCCGATACAGCGTGCCCTCAACCCTCACCATCGGAACTAAATCCGGTTTTTCCGCCATCCCTGAAGCTTCAGGATGGGCAGCGCAGCTTGCGAGAGCGAGCAGCAAGACAAGCGCGGCAAAAGAAATAATTTTTTTCATAATCTGCACCTTTCAATGGAATCCTCCTTTTTTTACATTCATGGTTTAGATCATTATATCATATCCCGCAGGCGCCAATCCCTTCCCTTAAGTTTTATCATCACAAAAATGCTCCGCCGTTCATCAGATTTCTGCTTTGCTCGCCGGAATTTTCGAATCCATTCCCTCCGCTTCTTTCAGAGCTTGAAATTCCTACCCAGGGGCGTATAATACTTTCATGACTTAAGGGGGAACTTTTTACTGTGAAAAAATCTTACGCCGTGGATATGGTCAACGGTCCGCTGTTGAGCCGCATCCTCATCTACGCCTTTCCTTTGATTTTATCCGGCGTCCTGCAGCTGTTATTCAACGCCGCGGATATCGTTGTCGTCGGAAAGTTCACCGGCAGCCACGCGTTGGCCGCCGTCGGCTCCACCAGCGCTTTGATCAATCTGTTAGTCAACCTGTTTATCGGCATCTCGATCGGCACCAACGTCATGGTCGCCCGCTATTGCGGAGCGCGGGACTGGCAGAACTGCGAGGATACCGTCCACACCTCGATCGCCATTTCCATCATCGGCGGCATTCTGATGATCTTTGTCGGCATTCTGTTCGCCCGTCCGTTATTAGAACTGATGGGTACGCCGGCTGATGTCATCACGCATTCTGTACTGTATATGCGGATCTATTTCCTGGGCATGCCGGCATTTATGATTTACAACTTCGGCGCGGCGATTCTGCGTGCGATCGGCGATACGAAACGGCCGCTGTATTTTTTGACTGTCGCGGGGATCGTCAACGTCATCTTCAACCTGTTCTTCGTCATCGTCTTCCGCATGGGCGTCGCCGGTGTCGCGATCGCAACGGTGGTCTCCCAGGTGATTTCCGCGGTTCTGATCCTGATGTGTCTGTTGAAAATGGACGGCATGTGCCAGCTGCATAAAGATAAGATCAAGCTGCACGGCGATAAAGTCAAGGAAATGCTGCGGATTGGGATTCCGGCTGGCCTGCAGGGTATCGTGTTCAGTATTTCCAACGTGCTGATTCAGTCGTCGGTCAACTCCTTCGGTTCGATCGTTATGGCCGGCAACACCGCCGCCAGCAATATCGAGGGCTTTGTCTACACCGCGATGAACGCGATTTACCAGACCTCGCTGAGCTTCACCAGCCAGAACCTCGGGGCCGGCAACACCGCGCGGATTAAGAAAATCCTGTTAACCTGCCTGGGGATCGTGACTGTGATCGGTCTGGTGCTGGGCCAGGGCGCTTACCTGCTCGGCCGGCCGCTGCTCTCCATTTATTCCTCCGATCCAGCCGTCGTCGATTTCGGAATGATCCGGCTTTCAATTGTCAGCGCGACGTATTTCCTGTGCGGATTGATGGACGTCTGCTGCGGAAGCATCCGCGGCTTAGGCTATTCGATCATGCCGATGCTCGTGTCGCTGACCGGCGCGTGCGCCTTCCGCGTGCTGTGGATCTTTACAGTTTTCCAGGTTGAGCATACGCTTTTCAGCCTGTATATCTCCTACCCGATTTCCTGGATTCTGACCTTTGCCGTACATCTTCTTTGTTTTGCTTACGCTTACCGCAAAATAATGAAAAGCAGGCTGGATTCCCAGCCCGTCAACGCCTGAAATAACGGAAGACCGGCTTTCCGGCAAGTCTGATTGAAAATTTTCATAATTTGATCACGATCTTAGACTACACAATTTTTAAAATGTGTGGTCTTTTCTTTTATGCCAAACATTTTTTTAATTTTTCATCAAAAGAAGACTTTACTTGACACCCTGAACACGTTAAAGTATTAGCGTCTGGTTTTCCTTAATGAGATGTCCTGACATCCTGAACCAGAAGAATCAGAGTTGAAAATAAGTGGGGGACTTTGTTATGAAAACAATCATTACAACTGAAAGCTGTTCTGACATCCCGGTTTCCATGTTGGAAAAATTAAATGTTCCAATGGTACCTTTCAGCGTCAACTTTCCGGACCGGACTGTGCTCGACGGCGAGCTTCCGATTCAGGAGATTTACGATTTTTATGAAGCCACACGGCAGATCCCGAAAACCTGCGCGGTCAGCCCGTATCAATACAGTGAATTTTTCAACAGGCTGTTAGAGGATCCGGAGGTGGAGATCGTTCACATCGGTTATTCCTCGGCCTGTTCCTGTTCGTTCCAGAATGCGCTCATCAGCCTGCAGGACTGCGATGAAAAGCGAATCCATCTGGTCGACTGCCTGAACGTTTCCGGCGGCTTCGGCTTGTTAACGCTCAAAGCGGTTGAGCTGCATACGCGCAATCCCCAGTGGAGCGCCGCGGAGCTGGCTGACGAGATCCGCAAATGGGTGCCGCGGATTAAGACGTTGTTCATTCCGGAAAAGCTGGACTTCCTGGCAGCCGGCGGCCGTGTCAGCAACGCGGCGGCATTGGGAGCGTCCCTGCTTCGGATCAAGCCGCGAATCGACATCCTGAAGGGTGAGCTGATCAATACTAAAAAATATTACGGTACGATGAAAAAGGCGGCGTCGCAGATGGTTGAGGATTTCCTCAGCGAGGAACCGCTGGACCGCACGATGGCGCTGATCATCTATGCCAAAGGTGCGGATCCGGATATCCTGGAACGGATGCGCCAGCGTGTGCTGAACGATGGTTTCCAGGAAGTGTTGGTCTTTGAGCTGGGCGCGGTCATGACCGTGCACGGCGGCAAGGGCGCGATGGGAATCACCGGCTTCCGCCGCGAGGCGGCCTAAGCTTCCGTCTTGATAAGGGCAGGCGGGAACCTGAGTTCAATCCTGTTAAACCGCAGACAAAACCGGAATTCAATACGCGGACTTCCGATCTTTCCTGACTAAATACCGGAAAGCTGCGAAGCTTTTTCCATTCCTGATCCAACCGGGCTCCGGCCCGGTTTTATTTATGCTTTCCCGGCGTTGGCCGGATGCTCAGCGCACCTGTCCGGTTGTTTTCAATTTGACCTGTTTTTGACTTCCAATCCGTGAAATTATGAATTTTAATGAAAAAATCGATCATTTTCCGATCAATTTCCATTCTGCGGATTTCCGCGTTCGTTTACCGGAATTAAGCTTTTATTCCCTATAAATTGCAGTATAATGAAAGTAACATACACCTGGCAAGGCTGATCGGGTGACTGCCCTATTGGAGCGCCGCGGTTGAATAAAGAAAGCGGTATCGTTATGAAAAGCAATAAGATTTCGTATTCCACCCGTTTTTTACTCATTCCTTTAATCCTTTCCTTAATCCTGACCGGGATTCTTTCGTTATTCACCATCCGCAATCTCCAGGGCAACGCCCGTGTCATTAACTATACCGGAATTGTCCGGGGCGCGACGCAGCGGCTTGTCAAGCAAGAGCTGAATCATCAGGCTGACGACGCGATGATTGAGAAAATCGACGTATTGTTGACGGAATTGGAAACCGGCCACGGCCCTGACTCGTTGATTCGGTTAAATGACGAACCGTTCCAGAATCAGATTCTGCGGATGCAGGACGCCTGGAAACAGGTAAAAGCCGCGATTTACGACTTCCGCGCAGGTGCTTCCTCCGATCAGCTTTACGCCTTGAGCGAAACCTATTTCGATCTGGCCAACGACGCGGTCAGCTTCGCTGAAGCTTATACCGAAGCCAGCGTCCGCCGGGCTCAGATTTCCTTGCTTTTAGTCAACGTCTTCTTTCTTCTGATTACGCTGGCGCTGTTGTATTTCAGCCACATTCAGCACAAACGGCAGAAGCGATTGGAACAGGAAGAAATGGAAACCCGCCGCCGGCAGGAGGAATTAGATCAGCTCAACCGCGAGCTGCAGGCGCCGATGAATGAAATCAGTGAATTGATTTACATCTCGGACCCGGAAACCTATGATTTATTATTTATTAATGAAAGCGGCCGCAAGGCATTCGGCTGCGATTCCATCGAAGGGAAAAAATGCTACAAGGTGCTGCAGGGTCTGGATCACCCCTGTCCCTTCTGCACCAATTCCAGGCTGAAGGATAATGAAACGTACAGCTGGGAAATCAACAACGCGCTGACGCACCGCCATTACCTGCTTAAAGACCGGATTGTGACGTGGAACGGACGGCGGGCGCGGTTGGAAATTGCGTTTGACACAACCAAGAGCGAAGAAGAAAAACAACGCTTAAAAACGATGTTGGATAATGAAAAGCTGATCGTCGACTGCGTCCGCGAATTGTATGAGGACGAAATGCTGGAATCCGCGATTCCGGAAATGCTCCGGCGATTAGGTGAATTCATGGAAGCGGAACGCATTACCCTGTTCTCCCTGAGTCCGGTGCGGCTGACGATTACTTCGCGCTGGTCGGGCGAAAAAGCTGCGGAGATCGAAATGCTTTCCGATTTGAAAGTCAGGCCGTTCTACGCCCGGTGGATGAAACGGCTGCTTGAAGATGAATCTTACGTCGTTGAGAATGTGGAGCTGTTAAAAACATCGTTCCCTGACGAATATACCCTGCTGCGCGCTTACAACATTCAGCAGCTGATCATTCTTTCCCTTGAGGTGCGCGGCGAAGTTATCGACTGCATCTGTATTGATAATCCGGCTTCAGGCAAGCTTCAGAATTCGATCATCGTCCTGCAGACGCTGCGATACTTCCTTCTGCTGGCCCGGCACCGCGCGATGGACAAGGCGAAACTGGCGCAGCTCAGCTATACGGACAGTTTAACCGGCTTGTTCAACCGCAACCGCTACATCCAGGATTTAGACAAAAAAATTGCGGATCCGCAGCCGGTCGGCGTCTTGTTTGTCGATCTTAACGGTTTAAAAGAAATCAATGATCAATTTGGTCATGACCGCGGCGATGAAGCGCTGCGGACCTGTTCTGATCACCTGCGGGCCTGTTTCGCTCCGGATTCCTGCTACCGCATCGGCGGCGATGAATTCGTCGTCTTGACGCACGATATCACGGAAGAGGAATTCTTCGGCCAGGTCCACCATCTGCGGCTGCGGCTGAAGAGCAACGCCAAGCTGCACCTGGCGATCGGCACTCACTGGGCGCCCGACGGATCCCAGCTTCCTTCCGCGATCAAAGCTGCGGATGAAAAGATGTATAAAGATAAGAAAGCCTATTATTACCATGCTTCGCAAACCGGACGCTACCGGCATCATACCGATGAAGTGCTGCCGTTAGCCAATTTAAACGTTTTGCGACAAAAGCTGAATGAAAGCCGCTTCCTCGTTTATTTCCAGCCGAAAATTGCGATCGACACCGGACTTCTGGTCGGTGCCGAAGCGCTGGTCCGGTATCAGCTGGATGAAAATCTGATCCTGGCGCCCAATGCTTTCATCCCGCTGCTGGAAGAAACCCAGACGATCAGTCAGATCGATTTCTTTGTGTTTGAATTTGTGTGTCTGCGGCTTCAAAAATGGATTCGGGAAGGCCGGCCGATCTCGCCGGTTTCCGTCAATTTCTCCCGCTACACCGTTTTGGAAGAAACATTCTGTCAGCGGCTGGCTGAGCTCAGCGATCATTATCAAATCAGCCGTGATCTTTTAGAAATTGAAATTACAGAAAATGCGCTGGATGTCCGGGAAGAAGACCTGCGCAAAACCATCGACGCTGTGCGGCGATCCGGATTCAGCGTTTCAATCGACGATTTCGGTGTGGAATTTTCCAATCTCTCGTTATTCTCCGGCGCGGATTTCGATATCCTCAAGCTGGACCGCAGCTTAATCCAGGATATCGCCGTTAATGAAAAAGCGCGGGCGTTAATTCAAGCCATGAGCGACGTCTGCCTGAAAATGAAGATCAAGCTGGTCGCGGAAGGCGTAGAAACTGAGGAACAGCTGGGCATCCTGAATCAATGCCACGTCGGCATCGCCCAGGGCTTTCTGTTCTCCAAACCGATTCCCGTTGCCGACTATGAAACAAAATACTTGCCGCTTCCTCGATCATAAAGAGAAAAACACCCGGCATCAGCCAAGCTCCGTCACTGATTCACGCGCCACTGCTTAAGCGGCTTCCGTGTGTCCACTGCAGAGCTTTTTTTACTATGTCCAGCGCAAAAACGCAGCGTTGCCGCTGCGCTTCTGTTCTTTTACCCTGTCAGATTCTTCTCGGAATCGTTAAAATCCAGCGATCTCCTTTGTCCATAATCCAAACTTGAAGAGAAAGCTGCCATTCCTTTTCACGATTCAATCTTTCATTTTTTCAATCATTTCCAATTCGCGTTCGTGCTGTTCTTGTTTCATTTCCCAATGAATCAGGATGGATAACGCGACGCGCATCGCGATGACCCCGCCAACCATCATCAGCTCGCTGACTTCTTCCAGCGCGACGGTGTTCAAAATCGCCGAGCCTCCCAGAAAGGAAAGGCCGGGAGACAATCCTTGGCACAGATCCAAAGCAACATTGTCGTCTTTTTTGAACAGAGAAATCGCGCCCTTGCATCCAGCATAGATAATCATGATCAGCGCCAACAGCTCAAAAAATAAGACCGCGACTTCGCCGCCTTTTAAAATAAATTCTTTTAATTGCATCATCTTTCTCAACTCCGTCTTTTAGTTTACCATGACCGCTTGCGGATTCCAAGAGAAAGCGCTTAGATTTCAACATTATTTTCAGAAATTAAGGAAGAAAAAGCCAGGAATTAAGCCGGATTTCCAGAATTCATGTTGTATTTTTTCAATTTGTTGAATATAATTTTCATAGCTAAGCCGGGGATCTTCAGTCCCCTCACAAATCCAATCTAATCTGATTCGATCATAAGAACGGATGTGAACAACATGCAGAGGAAAAGCAGGAAAAACAGCTCGCTGCTGATTCTTGGAACCTTGGTCTTCGCGGGCCTGATTTTCATATTATTCAGCACGTATCAAAGCTGGCTGAACGTTAAGTTTGAGCAGCAGGTCATGGAAAATTATACAGCCTATATCGAAAGCGAAGGCGTTCAGTTTTCAGGGACCGTCGATGATATCCAGGGAACGCTGCAGACGCTGGCCGCACTGCTGTCCCAGTCGCAGCCGGAACCGGAAAACGCCGCGCTGAACCCGGCGCTGTCTTTGCTATCCGGACTGAATGAGCACTTTGAAGTGCAGTGGCGGTCGCCGGAGGAAATTCAACTTTCTTCCGCTCAGCGCGAACAGCTAATGCGGAATAAAACGATCATCACCGGCATCGAAACCCGAGATTCCGAACAATCCGTATTTTGCGTTCTGACGCCGGTCATCCGCGATCTTCAGCTGGAGGCGATCCTGCAAGCTTCCGTCGACGTCAACCGCTTGTTACAGAAAAGTCAGTCCGAGCGGATTCAGGCGCCGCTCAACAGCTGGATCGTGCTGCTTGACGGGTCTGTTCTCTACACAGCGAATTCCAACGAAAGCCATTATTCCAATCTCTACGCGCTGTTAGAAGGAAATTCTAATTCAGAAACCACCCTGCAGCAGATCCGCACCACCCTGCAGACCGGCAGTTCCGGCACATTCCGAATCCGGACGCACAAAGAAGGCGCTTTATATGTATCTTTAACTCCGTTAGCCGTTAACGGCTGGACACTCGTCAATTTTACCCACGCTAATGAAGCTTCAGAAAATTCCCGGCAGATCCTGCTTACTACAATGCGGATCGGCCTCTTTCTGATCCTGACGACCGCCGGGCTGGCCTATCTGTTCTACCTCATTCTCGCCCGCCAACGCCGCCAGATGAATCTGGAACAGCGCCGCTATGCCTTTCTGTCGCGGTTTTCCGACACGCTGATCTTTGAATACGACGTAATCCAGGACACGCTGGAGCTGACCGGCAATGCCCAGAAAATCCTGCCGGTGAAAGAATTATCCGCAAGCCATGTAAAAAAGAACCACGAATTGACACCGTTTATCCACGCTGAGGATTTTTACAAAATTGAAGAAGCCTTCAACAACGTCCATCGGTTTCAGGAATACGGCAGCGTGCAGCTGCGGATAAAGACGCGCGACGGCAGCTATCATTGGTTTAACTGTCAGTTTCAGGCGGTCTATGAGCGGTATCACCGCGAACCGGTGATGATCATCGGCAAGCTGACCGACATCCAGGAACAGAAATATATTGAACGTGAACTGATTGAAAAGTCCAGCTATGACGGTCTGACCTCCGTCTTAAATAAGCGGGCCGCAGAACAACAGATTACAGAAGAACTGAGCGAAAACGCGGAAGGCTGCCTGTTTATGATCGACATTGACGACTTCAAAGTGATCAATGACGAGCTGGGGCATTTCGTCGGCGATCAGGTGCTGACCGTTGTCGGCACACTGCTGAAAACTTGTTTCCGTCAGAACGATTTAATCGGACGGATCGGCGGTGATGAATTTATCGTATTCCTGCATACCAGCGATCCGGCGGTTATCCATCAGAAAGTAAAGCAGCTTACCAAAACGCTGCCGAAGCTGCTGCAGCGCGAACAGATCGACGCGGAGGTAACCTTGAGCATCGGCGCCGCCCTCAGTCAATCCGGGGATACCTATCCAAGCTTATTCAGCCGGGCAGACCAGGCAATGTACTGCGCTAAACAACAGGGAAAGAATCAGTTCCATCTGGCTGAGATTCACTCCGATTCTTGGGACAGGAAAAACAACGAATAGCGAAAATATAACTCTTACGTGTTTTTATATTATCCTTATCTTTTGAGATCCACTTTCCTAATATAATAAAAACGGTTCTTCTTCGGATTCGAGTAAAGACAAAAAAAGGCCAGGCAGGATAATGCGTTAGTCAGCGTTTTATCCTGCCTGCTTCTGAGTACGGCTCTTCTATACCAATCCTAAATCAAGTAAGAACCCTGAAAACAGCCGCGGCTGTTTTTATTTATTCTTTTCAATTTCACGCTTTTATCGCGGCAAATAAGCAATCACTCCTTATCCAGGCTTCTTCCAGCATCATTAAAAGACTTACCGCTCAGCCTGCAGCCGCTTGATTTCTTCACGCAGCGCCTGGATCCAGGCCTGCCGCTGGGAATCGGAAACCTGCGCGTCAGGACCATGCAGGATTGACTTCGGCGTCAGCCAGACCGGGCCGGGCTGCGGCGTATCGCCGGCATGACGGGGAAACAGATGCCAGTGCATGTGAACACCCCGGCCGATCCCCAGCAGCTCATAATGCATTTTCTCGGCCTGAAAGACATTCGCAACCGCCTGGGCTGTCAGCACCATTTCTTCAAGAAACTTCGCCCGGAAGTCCGGTTCCAGATCGAACAATTCTGTCGCGTGATGTTTGCATATCAACACCGTGTAGCCGCGAATATACTGATCGTCCCCCAAGACGACATACCCGGTCGACAGTTCCGCGACCAGGTTGGGATTCTCCCCGCGCTCTGTTAACCGCAGCCGGGCGCAGACGTCGCACTCCTGATCCGTCAGCCGCGCTGCTTCAAAATCATATTCCCACATTCTTTGTCAGTTCCTCCTTAGGGCATCGCGGAGAGCGATTCCGGCCCCGCTTCCCTTCTGTTTCCAGATTACCAACTTCCGCATAATAAAACAAGCGTCCTCCTCGAATCGTCAGAGAATTGACAGAAGGCAGACAGAAAAAGTCCCGCAGCGCAGGACTTTCAGCTTTGCTTCTTATTTCCGGGTATAAACAGAAACGCCTTCTTTGATCGTTTCCAGCACTCCGATTGTTCCGATTTCCTCAGCCGGACAGCTCAGCGGATTCTTTTCCAGAATCACCAGATCCGCCAGCTTGCCTTCCTCTAACGATCCCTTGCGGTCTTCCTCATGGTATTGCCAGGCGGCATTGATCGTCACGGCCTGCAGCGCTTCCAGCGGCGTGATCCGCAATTCAGGATTGAGCGCTTGGCCGCCCTTCGTGACGCGGCGGCAGGCACATTCGACACTTTCCAACATATTCGGCATGATGACTGGCGTATCCTGATGCATCGTCACATTCAAGCCTTCGTCGATCGCCCAGCGCATCGGACTGATATTCCCACCGCGCGGCTGTCCAAAGTTGCGCAGATGAATATCGCCCCAGTACCAGCAATGCGCGGTGAAGAACGACGCCGTCATATTCAGCGCTTTCATCCGCGGCAGCTGATCACGGCGAACCAGCTGGGCATGGATCATGACCGGACGCAACGCAGCGGCCTCCGGATGCCGGGCTTGCTGGCGCTGCGTACAGCGGATCAACTGCTCCGCGGCCGCATCGCCGTTGCAATGCGTCAGCAGCTGCCAGTGATGCCCCATCGCTTCATCGATAAACGCGTCGACCTGATCATCGGTATAGACCGGATACCCGCAATACTGCGAATCGGCGCCCAGATACGGCTCGCTCATCCAGGCCGTCCGCCCCTGCGGAGATCCGTCCAGAAAAATCTTGACGCCGCCTATCCGCAGCCGGTTCTGATAGCCTTGGGCATACTCCGGATGCTCGCCGATCAACGCTTCGTTATCCTTGAGATCCACATAGCTGACAATGTCAACCTTGAGCCGTTTTCGTTCCGCCATCGCCTGCAGCACCGCCCAGTCCGGCCGTTTGGTAATCCCGTCCTGCACTGTGGTGATACCGTAGGATAAGTATTTTTCCTGTGCCTGATCGAGCTGATTCAGCAGCTGATCAAGATCCGGAGCCGCAAATCCCCGCGACAGCAGCGTGAACGCGGTTTCTTCCAGGTATCCGTTCGGTTTTTGACTGCCCGCTTCCCGGCCGATCTTGCCGCCTTCCGGATCCGGCGTGGACGCGTCGATCCCCAGCTGCTTCAGCGCCGCGGAATTCACAACGCCCATGTGTCCGGAAGCATGGGCGATCAAGATCGGATGCGTCGCGCTCACGGCGTCAAGCTCCGCGCGCGTCGGGTGCCGTTTTTCAGTTAAGAAGTTATGATCGTAGCCGAAACCCTGAACCCAGGTTCCTTCCGGCAGCTGCCGCTCGTCGATGAAATCCTTAATTTTCTGCTGCAGCTCGCCGATTGAGGATACGTCGTCAAAATGCACGAGATTCACGGTCTGCGCCAGCGCCGTGATGTGGCTGTGAGGATCGATGAATCCCGGAAGTAGCGCATGCCCCGCCAAATCCCGTTCTTCCAGTTTTTCCAGCGGATGAGCCGCTTGCCAGGCCCGCGCCTGTGCTAACGAACCCACCATCGCGATTCGTCCATCCTTTTCAATTAACGCCTCCGCGGTCTGATCGCCGTTCATCGTCACGATCACACCGTTTTTATACAACACTGCCATACCGCAACCTTCTTTCTTTTGTCTTTATTATACCCTTCCTTTTCTTTTCCTCGATAGGCATTTTCAAGCTTTTGTCAATCGCGGGGAGATTTGCTTTCTTTCATTCCTTATTTGTTCTATAATAGGTAAGAATTCAAGCGCAGGGAAGGGAGGGGATCGTATGCTTACCAATAAATTCAGCAGTGCTTCTTCCTTATTAACCGGGATCTTTTTTATTGTCCTGGGTGCGTTGTTTTTCACAGAGTATTCGAAGATCTGGGCCTTGATCTATATTTTATTCATGATCGGTTTTCTGTGGATCGGACTCAATCAAATTCTGCGGGCGTTGAATAATAAGCAAAAAGTAAGTCTGAATCTGTCGACGATCCTGACCAGCCTGTTATGTGTCGGCCTGGCGGTCTACACGTTCTTCAATCCGGGCTTGTTCTTCAAGTTTATTCATTACGTTATCGGCTGGTGGGCGCTGCTGAACGCCGCAATCCAGTTTATTAATTTCTACGTCTATCGCCGGGATTGCCTGAAAGGCACCTATGTTCTGTTCTTAAAAGGTCTGGCGGACGCTGTTTTCGCGGCGATGTTGATGCTGAAACCGATCAACAAGCTGTGGATCGTCGCCTATATCGCCGGGGCCTATCTGATTTTCTACGGCGGCGTCACGGTTTTGGAGGCGTTGAAGGATTTATTAAGCGCGGGCATGAGCGTCAAAATCCGCGAACATCTGCGCATCTCCATCCCCGTCTTAATCTCAGCGATCATTCCGCAGCGCTTCTTCCTGTCGATCAATGCGCTGATCAAAACGAACAAGCTGAATCCGGACGCGCAGGTTGCGCCGCAGGCCAGCACAGATCTGGAAGTGTTTATCTACCTGAAAGAATCGGGGCCGGAATCGCTGGGGCATGTCGACATCAGCTTTCAGGGTAAAATCTATTCCTACGGCTGCCATGATCCGCATCACCGCGGTCTGTTCGGCACGTTGGGCGACGGTGTGCTGGTCGTATCCGACCGGGAAACATTTTTAAAACACGCGCTGAAATCCGAAGACAAAACGATTATCAGCTATGGTCTGACGTTAAACGAGAGTCAGAAAGCCATGCTTCAAAAGCGCATCGACGCGATGATGGAGCGCGCCTACACCTGGCGGCCGGACGCTCAGCTGTTAGCCGAGGGGGAAACGGCTGAAGGCGAAGCCAAGGATTACGCGTCACGCGTCTGGAACGCAACGCACGCGCACATGTATAAGTTTGCCAATGGAAAATTCAAGACCTATTTCGTCTTCAGCACCAACTGCGTTCTGTTGGCGGATGAGCTGCTTCATTGCAAGGAGCTGGATCTGATTCCGATCGGCGGCATCGTTACCCCGGGCACCTATCTGGAATTTCTCAACACGGAATATCTGCGGCCGGGCGGCATGGTCGTCGAACGGACAATCTACAAGCGGACCCGCGGCAAGGGCGGCGAGCATGGCAGCTCGTTTGGTTCCGCGCTTTCATCCTCTTAAAAATCATTCGCGCTGATTCTTCTTATACGGCAACCCCACCGGTTCCAGGCCGGCTCCGGTTTCCGTTTTTTTATTTTCCCGCATGATTTCCGCAGAAGAAAGAGCGGAACCAGGCAGATCCGCCGTAAGAAAACAAACCTTGGATTTTCTCCTCTTTGTTCCGAAATTCCCATCGACGCACTGCTGGATCTTCGGCTTTTCCCCGGCAAAGCGAAAGAAAAAAGCCGATATTCCTCATTTGTTATAAGATGCGTCAGATTCTGAACCAAATCCGCTTATTTAATACTAATATTAGTATTTATTCAACTATTTCAATGTTATACTTTAATTCAGAATATAACGTCTTCTAATCTCGTAGGCTGCGGAAACCTCTGAATCTCCGTCCTGTTTACGTTCCCTCCGGCTTTTCTGATTTCAGCCCGGCTTTGGTTTTAACGCCTTTCCGGGCAGCGGCCGCGGCCGCAACACCCGTTTTTGAAAATGAAGGTGAACCGTATGAAATATAAGAAACAATCCGTCGCTTTCGTCCTGGGGATGATCCTGCTGCTGGTGGGAACCGGCAGCCTGATGGTCGCCGCGATGGGTCAAATCAAAGAAAAAATGAACATCAGCGCCAACACGACGCTGTTAAATTCAACGCGGATGATCTCCGACAGTCTGCTTAATAATTTTTCCAGCGATCAACAGCAGCTGGAAACC
>OGYG01001576.1_pt1 | contig 13920 bp, 13 predicted proteins | sample 1576481 | NCBI WGS metagenome assembly OGYG01 (sample SAMEA3541497, study PRJEB24748) | human gut metagenome | biome: human gut; feature: human-associated habitat; material: faeces | place: China | collected 2012 | reverse complement strand
CCAGAACTTTTCCGACACCCTATTTTTTCTAAAATAACGCAGACACAGTTTTTTTGCTGATATAAACATGGCATTAGCTGTTCTTCTGCAATCTGATAATCCTGAAGATACTCTTCCAAAATTCTTTTACAGTCCATTTTCTTTTGAACAATTCCCCTATCTATATCATAAAACGTAAGTTTACAGGTTTCTAATTCTGTATATCGTTCAATATAGGTTTTGAATTCATTTTTAGTTGCGACTTCAATATCTACAACATACTTTCCCGGAAATAAAAAAGGAACCACATCTGTATCTTCATCTTCGGGCATAAAGTAGGACCATTCCTCATTATCATTGTAACTTTCCCATTCTTGTTTATTTTTTTTTGTAGAGCACCCCGACAGTAGAAAAGCAAAAATAAAACTCAACACAACAAACTGCATCTTATTTTTTAACATTTTCCATTACCTTTTCTCTGTGACTCAATCTCTTGTTTCATCAGTTCTAGAGTCTGTTGCACTAACGTTTCAGAAGGTTTATTTTTATCCATTGTTTCTTTATATTTTCCTACCCATTTCTCTGTATTCTCCATCGCTATCACCTTTCTGTCTAATTAACATCATAGCACACATCTCTACTTTATTTCATACAAAGTTCCCTTATTCTCTGATTAATTTCTGCCATTTCTTCTTCAATTCGACTATTTTTATTCTGCAATTGTCTTTTAAATTCATCTGCAAACTCCATTTTTCTCAATCTTATGGTATCTAAAATACTCTTCTGCTCATCAATCAAGAATATTATCTTCTCATTTTCTCCCGCATATTCCCGCATACGTTCTAGTCCTACCAGCGCAACGTAAATCTGTTCGTCTTCCTCCTCTTCTTCTTTCCAAACTCTCTGTTCTTGAAACTTTAATTCCTCTTTATTTTTCTCCATCTCCTTCAAATGTGCCCGAAGTTCTTCCTCAGACATGCATTTAACCTCATTCACATAATCCCTCCTTTATTCTTGTTGCAACAATTTATTAAGCTTCCTTATTTTCTGTGTTCTTTTTTAAAGCAATCCATAACACTATAAAAAAGGTCACATACACAACCATTCCCATCATAGTCGATTCCCTAGCATACTTTGTTGACAAATTTAATATACCCTGCTCTTTCCCAATTTCTTTTACCGCATCCAAACCAGAAAATTTTTCCATCCAATGTTTGAGTTGCCATAAATAATAGACAATTACAGCAAAATATATACCTATGATTCCACCTAATCCCAAAGCATAATTTTTCATAGATTTATTCCATAAAATTTCTTTCTTCGCTACATAAATATATAAAGCAAAGATCATGATACTCCCTAAAATAAGGATTCCCATTTCCATCATAAAGACTGTAATAATTAAATTACTTGCAGACTTTGCAAATTGTTCTATAATAGCATCTACACCCATTTTTAAACATGCTACCGCTAAACCAAACACTAATCCAACAAATCCAATTTTTAAATAGTTTTCATTTTTTCTGTTTTCTATTTTAATAGCTACATACAACGTAGCACTATAAAATATCCACAAAATAAATGCTGCTATAAACAACTGATCGAAATATCCCCATGCCATATATGGAACTCCAACTAATATCTTAGAAGCACCTCCGAAAATAAGCGTTGCAATTATTACAATCAAAATATCTTTATTCTTCCCCATCATTCATTTGCTCCTTTCAATAATTCTTCTAATAACTTTTGGCTATCCTTATCCGCAAAAGATGGTGTAGATAGTTTATCACTAAAATCTAAAATTTGTGTTCGACCAAATTCCATAAAACCATCAACGGATTCAATATATGCTTTATCACCAGAATAGGTTAACGGTGTATACATTAATTTTCCATCCGCTGAATATGATAAATAACCCGAAATATTTGTATCTTTATGTCTTTCATCCAAAGTGCCCGTTATCGTATAAGTTCCATCTGGATTTGGAACATCTTTTCCCGAAGCTATTTTATATATTCCCGCTGCATAATCTGATGCCCATATTTTCCCAATACCAGGTTCTGAGTCTCGATATGTATCCATTGGAATATTATAATTCCAGTTCTGAAAAGTTGCTCTATCTTCTGAATTTCCAACACAAATAGTGCCTCTATTTCCACCTTCTGATGACTGGAAAATAACTGTCACTTCGCTTTTGGATAATGAAGAAAGTGTAAATTGCGTTAAACCTAATAACGCACTCAAACCTGCTGCTGCCTTTACATTTGGATCTGTTGAAGATAATTCTCCTGATAATATCTTATGTCCAGATGTTGTATATATATCTTCTTTAGGAATTTCTTCCAAACTAAATCCTAATATTCCCTTTAATGCATCAAACTCCATTGCTGAGATTTCTTTTTTCCCATCCAACTTCCAGATAGGTTGAAAAGACATTTCATTATCTGGAACATAAATAGGATATATCTCTCCTTTATAAAACAACGCCTTTTTATCTTTTGAAAGAAATACTGATTCTGTTCCTTCTGTACGTTTTATACACGCAATATCCATTGTAGTTAAAACAATTCCTTTTTGTTTCAAATACTCGATTTCTGCCTTGCTTAATTTTAATTCCTCTTTAGCTTTCAACCATGATTCCAACTTTAAGCATTCCACCTCCATAATTTTTTTCCAATCGGAACCTGTTCTGGGTATGTATGTTCCACATTGAAATCGTCCGCTCATACTATTGAGTGCAGTTGTTATAGCTTCACGCAGACTACTTGTTGTTGAAAACAATATACTTGTACTACCTTCAATTTCATCATATTTATCTGATTTGCTTTTCCATTCATCATACAATTTCTGACTAGATTCAGCCAATCGTTTATAGTCATTTACCTTCCAACTATAATATAAATCTATGATAGAATTAGAAGTCTCTTTTTTCATTTCATACTCATCTGCTTTTTCCAAATAAAACTCCTTGTTATCAAGTGCTTTTTTCATTTGGCTTCGGATATTCGCCCCATCAAGGACTTCATCCCCCACCAAATCTTTTAGTGTTGAAAATTCTGCAATATCATATGCATTTGCCGACTTTATGGCATCAATTACAGTTATATAATCCGCCAACTGTTGCTTTAAATTCTCAAAAGAAACACTTTTAATTTCATTATCTGTAGAAAATGCAGTTACACTCTTAGAAACAATATTCAAAGTCTCATTATCATTTTCAAGCTTATTGATTGCCTGATCACATTGACTTTTTATATCGTTCGGATTTAAATAATCACTCTCTTTCATAACCCTTCCTCCTTAGTCATCAGCTGCTTTTATCACCGGATATCTAGTCCCATGCTGTGCAAGTTTCCCCATCATCTCATCAAACTGCGAGAAACTAAGATTCAGACTTCTTATATTGTGAACATCACCATCTAAGGTCTGCCCTAATAATTCAATTCCTTGCTGTGCATATCCGTATGCCTCTTTACTTTTACTGTTCGCTGAAATTGTTGTCTTAGAATCCTGTGGAACTAACGGAACATGACGGAAATAGCTTTTAGCCGTTTCAATTTGAGTCGCAACTTCATTTACATGTCCATTATTTACTTTTATTCCTTTTGACATCGTCACCATCTCCTTTACTAAAGCATTACTCCCTTCTCATATTTCGGAAGGCGTACACGTAAATATGTACCATTTTTAAATAACAATCCATCACCGAATTTAGGCAGTTCTTTCATACTGGTCAATGGGAAAATTGTAGTAACTCCCTGTGAACTCAGCACCAACCCATTCGATGCCTGTTTCACGATTTTATTAATTTCATCTATACCACGTACTTTTGCTGCATGGACACTGATTACCAAAGTAACTCCAAGATTTTCACATTCTTTAAATAAGCTCGCTACCTTATTTAATTCCGGTTTGATAAAATCAATAAAATCATCCACATCATCTATAATAATGGTGCAGTTTTTCAAATTGCGAACAAGATTTTTCGGACTAATATTAGGATTTTCTTCAATCATCCTATGCAGATATTCCTTTCTTTCGTTTACCTCTTCTGATAACTCTTTAAGAAAATCTATAATCTGTGTACGATCTTTTATATAACTTGCCCCTTCCAAAGAAGTTGCATAATATAATTCCATGCTTTTAGAGTCAAAGATATAAGTCTTCCCTACTTGTATAGCATTTTCCAATATTACTTTTATAATATTTGTTTTTCCTGTACCAGTGTTCCCAATAATAACAAATGGACTATCTCCCCTTTCAAAACCTTTCACTGTAACACTTTCCACATCCAAGCCTACTGGATAGTCAATCACCTCTGCACCTTGATATTCCTGCAGCATAGAAACATACAGTTCATCCGGCAATACCGGGATATGAGGTGCCTCTTTATTCGGATACATATTCCGAATATCCTGTATCATTTCCTTTAATAATTTGCTATATGAAATTTCGTTTTCACAGGATACCATTGTATAAATCTGCAGAGCATGTACTTCATCCGTTTTCATCAAAGCTCTCCCTTTGATTTCTACCTGTTTATATATACTGCGTCCTACTGCCAAAAAGGTCTCATTTTCATCAAAATTATAGCCAGCAATTTTATTTTTAAAATTATTCAGGGTTGCCTGACGAATAGAATTAACCCTTGTAGTTGTGACAATAGTAAAAATACCAAGCCCAACGCCATCCCTTGTTAATTTTGTAAAAAATTCCTCTTCTTCAATTCCCATTTCTTTAATAACGTCAAAATGATCAATCGCAATTACAATCGCTTTTAACGGTAAGTCAGCAATCTGATTATATGCATCTAAAGATGAAACAGCATGTTTTGCAAATAACTTTTTGCGGACCGCCATCTCTGTCATAATCAGTTTTTTAAACTTCCAGTATCGCTCTTCTTCATCAATAGAAATGTATTCGGCTGTATGCGGTAATGCTTTCAAAGACATCATTCCACCATTTCCATAATCCAAAATATAAAAATTCAGAAAATCCACATCATTTAACTTTGCCAAGCTCATTAGTATTGTTGTCAAGAAAATGGTTTTTCCATATCCACTAGATGCGACAAATAACAAATTTCCTTCTTTGAAAAAATCGATATTACATTCCTTTTGGCTTTGCAACTCAGGAATATCCATTTTTCCTATAGAAATATTTAGATTTACCCATCCCCATTTATTTGGGGGGTGTTTTTCTTCTTTTGCATATGGACTCACTATCATATTTTGAAGTGGTGGCAACCACGGTTTTTTCACTGGAATCTGCTTTTCTGACTCATACACCTTTTTAATATGTTCAATGATTACTTCTAATTGTGTTTTCACCGCCTTCTTTTCTGCTTTTTTCCCGCTTAAATCTTGATTAATCAGTTCTCCCTGTCCAATTTCATTTACTTTATAAATGCGCTCATCCAAGGTGACATCTTTTTCTTTTTCTTCTATGTAAACTGCTCCGCTCCACGCAGATTGAAACAATTCATAAATTTCATTATTTCCAACCTGCAAATACGCACGTCCTGGAAGTGTAATACTTGCTGCATCTGGCGTCTTTAACACTTCTTTGCTGTCACCTTCATTTTGCACTTTTAAACACAACTTGAATTTACTATTGCTCCAGATCTGATCATCTACCACACCTGTCGGTTTCTGAGTTGCTAAAATCAAATGAACGCCTAGGCTTCTTCCAATTCTAGCCGCAGATACTAATTCTTTCATAAATTCTGGTTGTTCTTTTTTGAGTTCTGCAAATTCATCACTGATGATAAACAAATGTGGAATAGGTTCCTTTGCTTCTCCCGTTTTGAATAATTCCATATATCCATTTATATGATTTACCCCATATATACTGAAAACTCTCTGTCTTCTTGCCAGTTCTGCTTTTACAGAAGCCAATGCTCTCATGCTTTCACTTCCATCCAGATTTGTGATTGTTCCCAAAAGATGCGGTAGGTCACGAAACATATTTGCCATCCCGCCACCTTTATAGTCAATCAGCAAGACTCCTACTTCATGTGGATGGAAATTTACCGCTAAGGATAAAATATAACTTTGTATCGTTTCTGATTTTCCGGAGCCTGTAGTTCCTGCAACCAGTCCATGTGGACCATGTGCCTTTTCATGAAGATTCAAAGATAAAATATCTCCAGCTGCACGTAGCCCTAATGGAACTGCTAATGATTTATGTGATTGTCCGTTTCTCCACCGTTCTCTGATTTTTAATTCTTCTGGATGTTGTACCCCATACATCTCAAAAAAGGTAACACTTTTAGGAATATGACTGGTAATGCCTTGTTCATGCTCTAAGACACTCAAGTTCCTTGCCACCCATTCTAATTCCACACCTTCCGCATGGTTCAACTCCAATTTCTGTTTTTTGTATTCCTTTTCCTCTAGTAATAACGTTCCTTCTTTTGAACTTTCTAACATCAAGATAGTCCCAATATATTCCGGTAGATTTGCCCGCAAATAACTGGTATAAATGATGGAAAATCCCAGTTCATTACCATTCATTCTTAAATATTCCATAATAACATGATCCATAATCAAAGAAGGTTCATCTATGATAAAAAGATAATGTGGAAGAAATCTTGTTTCTTTTTTCCCTTCTTCCAACCTGGAACATCGTTCTTTCAAAATCTGATTCATGCTCCCTAAAACAACATCTCTTGTTCTCTCAGAACATACTAATCCCAATGCATTGATTGCCTGAATTCTCATGTGAGGAAGCCAGCGCATCCACGAAAAGTTCTGTGCATATTTCTCATCACAAACCGTAATAATCTGCAAATCATGGTAACTTTGGAAAAATGCAAGTTGTGTAACAAAAATTCCCAGTTGTTCATGCAAAACTTCTTTCGTTCCAACCAATCCCAAGTTTGCATGTTTCAAATCAATTACTTTTGGTTTATCTATAATCGCAAATTTCTTTCTTATCATCTGACCAGTTTCTACTAGATCATCTAGTTCAGCATCCCATTGAGGAGCTTTTCCATCTATCTGGAAATAAGTTGCTCCTTTACTATGCCCTATAGAAATTGTTAAAAAGTCATCATCAGATTGTACCCTCTCATAAATCCGACTATCATAATCTTTTACTTTCAAAGCAATCTCTTTTACTTGTAGATACTGATATTCATATACTTCTTTCTCATATTCATACAAATCAGCTAACTCCTGCTGCTTTTTCCATAAATACTCTGTGTAGCGTTGAATACGGGCTTCATTTTTTTCTTTTCGCTCTTGTCTGTCATTAAAATATTTCACAATAGAAAATACAACAGCCATTCCTGTTGCTGACACAGACATTAACATATAGATGCCGCGCCCTATCAACAGCCCTACTGCTACCGTTACACCTGTCATTGCCAGCGGTGGCAATACTGTCATAATCAATCCTTTTTTGCTTGGTTTCTCTTTTTCACGCGGCAACTCAAAAGGTACTTTTTCTGCTGAAAGTCTTTTTATAAGACGTGGGGATCGTTTGTAAACTGGAAAATTTTCAAAAGGAACACTTTGGCTTTCTTTTTCCATCAATTTGACCCTATAATTCGTTGGTTCCCCTATAATTTCTATTTCATCTTTTCCCAAAATAACTTTCACAGAATGAAGAAATAAGACATCTCCTTGTTCTATTCTAAATTTTGTTTTTAAAACTCTTTTTTGATTTACATAAAAATGTTTTTCCTGATTTTGATCTACATATACACTATGCTCTTGTATATACAACCTCACTTGAAGACTGTCAATTCTGATATCTGCTTCTTCGCCGGACGAAATAGTAATATCTGAAGATTTATCAAAAAAATGACTCTCATCTGAAAGAAGAAAACTATTCTTTCCTTCTATCTCTTGCCATACATTCTCGCGAATTTCTTTCTTCTGTTCTATAACCGGAAATTCCCAATATGTATTTTCCGATTCCACTAGCAAATATCTCATGGCTCATTCCCCCTATATCTATCTGATGTTATTCTTGATTTTCATCTGCCTTTGTTTCTGTATTCATTTCCTCATCCGCTTCTCTGTATGAAATATGAAGTTTATCAGCCAATTCTTCTACTTTCTTCATCAAATCCTGCTTTTTACTGCTTTTTTCCTCTCCCGACATTTCTTGATTATCTTCGATCCAGCTCAGTTCTTGAAGATATGCATATAAAAGTAATTGGTCATCAGACATCTGCAATGCCAGATTTTCGGCTTCCTTGACTTCCATTCTTCCCAAATAGATCCAATAATCAAAAATACTTTCATTAGACTGATAGTTGATTTTACTTAAAATAACTTCTTTATCTTTCGTACTAAAAGAGTCAACCGACTCCCCTTGTATATATGCTGTTGCGAGAATATATTTCTGTGCACGTTCCATTTGACCTATTTCAAAGTCTTTTAAGGAATCGATAACCCTAATATAATCTTTTTGCAAATAAGCATCATTTGCCGCTACAATCTTATCTTGTCTTGGAATACGCCAAAAATATCCATAAACAACTGCACCAAATAAAAATACCAAAAGTATAGATGATACAATTCCATAGATATTCATTTTTTTATATTTCTTTTTATCTACTTTTATTTTTAAAATGGTGTCTTCCTTTTTATAGTTTTCGTATAATGTCTGTAAAAGTGTTATTTCTTCTTCCAAAGTTTCAGCAGACAAAAGTGTTACTACTTCTTTCTGATCTTTCAAAAGTTCTTTTCCACCCGAAAGGTAATCTTCATATGGTCTTGATCCATCCATTATATATCCAATCAGCGCCTGATATAATTTCAGGAACTGTTCTTTTCGCTCTTCATGTAAACCTGTCGTAATATCTCTAAATTTTATCTTTACTCGATTTAACGTATCATAATATAAATTATCCGGACTAAGTTGAAATTCAAACCGCATATATTCTTTTTCCAACTCAGCTACTTGTAATATAAACTCCAGTTTTTGCAATTTTTCCATTTTCTGCACTTCTGTAATAGAATGCATTCCTTCCATATCAAAGCAAAGCAATAATGTCTCTTTTTCTTCTTCTATGGTCATCGGAAGCATAGAAACTGTTCCATGTTCTAACCTTTTAAAATCATAAATTGTTTTTGCTTTCATATCTGCTCTTTGCACTCGGATTTCCATATTTTCTTGTATATCTGATTCCTGTAAGTTTACTTGCTGTATCTTCTGCATCTACCTATCCCTCTTTCTCTCATTTTATTGTATCAATAAAATATCTCCCTCATATATCTTTCCTTGCTTAAATGTAAGGATTGGATTTATATATTTCCCTTGTCTTTTTGAATACACTTGCATTTGCGCCGTTTCTGATATTGAAGAGAAAAAACCATTCTCTACAAGAACACGATATACTTCCTGAATCCTTTGCTCCGGTTTCACAATAATATCTAGACCTTTATTATCTTCCATAATCGTAAGTGTCATTTTCTTCCTTCCTTTTCTTTCTTCTATTTTTTTGATAGAAAAGCAACATCACCATAAATACTAAAAACATAATTTCTATTACCAAGAAGTGGGTGTGATCAAAACCTATCTGTTTTCTGTTTTCTATGGTTTCCTTCGTTAATACCGTTTGCATCTGAAATAGTTGATTCCGAATTTTTTGAATTTCTTGATTTTCTCCCGAAACTCCCTCTCCAAATACTTTTTGTTCAATTTGTGCTACTTCATCTGCCTGATCTTCTCTTATCTTTTCTACCATTCGATCAGTTTCTGGAGAGAACACCGGAATTCCATACAAATCACTAAGAGGAACTTTAGTATTCTGTTGTTGATTCAATACATTTGGATCTAACTTGATATTATTGTTTTCTGACATAATCCATTTCCTCCATAAAGAAAAGGAGGCACAACAATGCACCTCCTCACCATTTGCCTATCCGCGATTAGCGGTTCCAGCAGCCTGGTCAAATTCTGCATACTGCTGTGCATTTGTAACTACACCTTGTCCAATATCGCTAATCAAGTCTCTCATTGCTTCAAAACTTGGAGCCATTTCAGCAACCCTTGCTGCAAATCCTTCATAACCGCTTCCTTCCCATAATTCTGGAAGTTGATTGTTCACAACATCATTTAAATAATTCTGAAGTGCTGTAACATCTTCTACATGACTTCCTATTTCTTGTCCTCTTGCAATAACATCTTCTGTGTTCATTCTAATACTCATGATCCGTTCCTCCTTTTGTTAAAACATTTTGGTTTTACATTCTATTGCAATGCTGCCGAACAGCTTATTGCTCTTTTTTCTCTTTCAAAATATTTTTTATAATCAAAGCTAATACCAAAAGAACTAAAATTCCAATTCCAATATAAATAAATGTCCACGAAATATTCTCTTCTTTGTCTTCCTTTATCTCTGAATTAACCGGCATCACTTCTTTTCCCTTTACTTCTTTTGCATCAGTTGACAAATCTTCTGTAACAACTGGTTTTGCAATAAACTGATATGCTTGTGTATATTCCGCACTTCCAAGTCTCGTATATGGAAGTTTTTCTGAGAAGTCTTTTAAAATATTTTGATTCACTCTGCTTGTTTCTGCTTTTACATTCTTTGCTTCGCTCAACCCATTTGCAACTGCCTGATCAGAATTCTCTTTTGTATCTGTAATTGCCTTTTGAAGATTGCCTATGTTTTCTTCCGTAGACTGATATACCTTATTTACGTATTCCATAGAGGCTGTACTATTTTCTGTAAGTTCTTTTTGCAAAGAAGTATTATTTTCTGTAAGTCCCGCTATATTTTCTGTGATAAACTCTGGATTTATTACTGGTGCAAATCCTGTCAAACTTTCGTTATATGATGAAATGGAATTTTTTTCCTCTTCGTTTCTTTGAGCAAAAATATGCTTTGCATTATCCGCATTTTTTGTAATTGGTGTAATATATTCATCTTTCACCAATTGTTGAACATCTGTAATATTTAGTTCTTTTGTATTCTCCAATCCCTGGATCATATCTGTAATATAATTATTTTCTTGCTCAATATAGCTAATTCCCTGAAGTTCTTTTCCATTTTTGTCAACTAAAATATTTCCCTTTTCATCATAAAGAACATCCGTTATGTCCTCCATCTGATATTTATCGACATCTGTTTGCTCCAAACATCTCTTGATATAATCTGTAAATGCCGACCAATCCTTTGAAGAACATTGTATTTTTTTCTGATTGGGAACAGATACATCTACATTTCCATTCGCATACTCTGAAAGAAATACGGATGCTGAATTATATCCAAGAGCCTGTGCCCTTCCATCATAATTTTTCAAGACAGAGGCAACTGACATAGGTGCATCATATTCTACATTAGTAGTATAATTATCGCCTGCTCCCGGTGTACTTTCTGGTATCTCTACAGGTATTTGAATCTTTTCTGTCAGCTGTTCAGCCTGGGCAATCGCATTAGAAATTTCTTTCAATAAGTCTTGTTTGGGATTATTCTGTGCTCCCGGAACATCTACAATGGAGAATGTTACAGAAGGTGGAACTTCTGTTCCTGTTTGTTGAAAAGTAACTTTATAACTCCCATCCGGCTGTTCGGTTGCAACCAGCATCGGTACTTGAGATTTCAGTTCTTCCAAATAGCTTGCTAACGTATCCGTTAATTGTTCTTCTAATTTTTTATTATTCTGATTATTAGCATTTACCCATCCATTCTTTATTTCTGTCAAATGATTTTGAATTTCTCTTAATTGAGTTTGGATTCCGCCTTTGTCCGGTGCCTGATTTACATACTCTTTTAAAGACTGCTCTAACTTTTTGTTTGCTTCCTCCGCAATTGAATTTCCTTCTTCATCTACAGTTAAATCTATTTCGTCCACATTAGAAGCAATCTCTGTTAATACATTGGCTAATGTATTCCCACTTTCACTTAAACCTTTAATTTCTTTTTCAATATTCTCAACACATTTTAAATATTGCTCATCTATACTTTTAGCTAACTCTGAATTTTTTTCTGTATAAGAGGCAAAATCCGGCATTTCAATTTTGTTTTCTTCTCTCACAATTTCTGGCATTTCAATCAACGCCACAAGATCTGATGCCACAATACGATCAATCGCATCTTTATCCCGCAAATCATTACTCATCACATCAGACGCACCATCTTGTGCATTGTGAAATTCATTCAGGATATTATCTAAATACATATAACTTAAACTGTCATTTAGAGACTCCGTATAACTTACAACATTATAAAGAAGTTCGTATTGAGTCTTTCCCGAAAATGATTTGTTAATCACATACTCTATCTGCGAAACCTGAGGTGTTCCATTCAAGCTTTCAACACTTTGAGAAAAAGTAGCAGGAATTGTAACATACGCTCCATATTTTCCAGTTTCAAACCCCATACGTGCTTCTTCTAACGATGAATATTCAAAATCAGTGCTTGGAAATTTTGATATCCTATCAGCATAATTAATAATTTCTCCGCTAACAGTTGTCCCTTCATCCAGATTAACCACCGCAATTTTTCTTGATTCCTGTTTCGTATTTTCTGTTTCAGCAACTGGGGCAACTACTTGTTTTACATCTGGTCCTTTTTGATTTGTTTGTCCAAGAAAATATCCTAAAGTACCTACAAGACCAACGCAGCCAACAGCAAGCAGGGTTGCAACGACTTTTTTATATTTCATTACAAACTATCCCCCTCCTATCTTAAAACTTGTAAACTATAATACTTCTCATGTATCTGTTTGTTTGTTCATTTTAACATAAACCTTTGATTTCTACAATATTTTTCTTGCAAATTGAACAAATTTTCGTCAATGCAGAAACAAAATCATTTCTAGTTAATCACTTCATAAATTTGAACACAAATTTGGAATCAAGAGGAAACAATCATATTTTTTTGTTGCTTTTTTGACAAAGAACCTTTACTGCTGGAAGTATGACTCCCAGTTGCATTACCGTATATAAATTTTCTTTTTCTTTTCGTATGCCCCGGTAACCGAAAAACTCCAAATATTCTTCGTGTGATATTCCTTGAAAATCAAATTTTTTAGTATCAATTTCTATTAAATACACTTCGCGCCCTCCTTTTTTACCTGATTTTTCAAAATATCTTGCAGCTATTGTTTTAAATTATTTTTTTAAATCCGCTTTGATAATAATTCGGATATTCGCTTTTGCACTACAGGTAGATAATATGATTTCATTTTTCTTTTTATCTCCGCTATTTCCTTTTTCTATCTGATACACTTCACTATCTGCCGGCACTTGTTCACAAGCTGTAATCTGGTAGTTCAAACTCCTTCCATCTGGTAAATAAACCTCCATATCCGTATGTTCCTGAAAAAAATCAATATCCTGATAATTTCTCAACACATGAAACATACTGCCATCTTTCATATTATGGCCATAGATAATATTCTTACTATCCGAGAAATCCCGTTCGTTCCGATAATCAAGAAAAATACTTCCTGCAATGTTATAAGTTTTTTGTACGGTATGGTTTAAATAGTAGGAATTATCTTCCCCTCTCACTACTGGATATTCCAACACCCCCGGAATCCGAAGCCACGCTACAATATCTGGGTTAATTGCCTGCAGAGGAGCAAAATCCACCGTTACAGTTTCTTCCTGCTTTTCTCCTTCCTTATCATCTTCTGCAACATTTGGTTTCGTATTTTCCGGATCCCTTGTATTCTTCTCTACTTTTACATATTCTTGTAACTGTTCATATTCCCGTTCTGCTTTTTGATATTCACTAATAATCTGATAAATCCAGACTCCTGCTGCCAGCAAGATCACGCTTAATATCCCAAGTAAAAAGTATTCTTTTTTCATCTGCTTACCTCCAACGTAAAAAAGCGGTAGCATACCAAAATTGATATACTACCGCCTACACTTATGTCTCTTATTTTCTTAAATTGCAACAATCCACTGGGTTTGGATTGATATGCTGCTTCCAATATTCATAATGTTCTGTGACATCTTCACAGA
>OGYG01001566.1_pt1 | contig 13965 bp, 7 predicted proteins | sample 1576481 | NCBI WGS metagenome assembly OGYG01 (sample SAMEA3541497, study PRJEB24748) | human gut metagenome | biome: human gut; feature: human-associated habitat; material: faeces | place: China | collected 2012 | reverse complement strand
TGACCGTTGTATTCGATCACGTTCATGTTGCGGCCGATTTCACCCAAGCCGCCGAGCGGCGTGATGCGCATGGAGCCCTTGCGGTACTTCGGCGGGGCGATCAGCACGGCATCCTGCTGGGGTGCGGTGGTCTGCCGGGTGGCGTTGATCTTACGGGACGGCGTACGGCTGTTGGATCCGTTGGCGTTGCGGCCGCGCGCGGAACCGCGACGGCGAGAATTCGTGTTCTTGCTTGTTTTCTTTTGTTCTTGTGCCATAACCTTTTTGGGATTTCTGTTGTGGTGCCTCTGCTCTGTCATGCAGGGGCGGCGGGCTGGCAACCCGTATGCAGCGTTTCGGGCTTACAGCAGTCCGGCAGCGCGCATGCCCTCTTCAGCCTTGTCAAGCTGAGTGGCGTCGGGACCGATGTTCGGCAGACGCATGGTGGTGGAGGGGATAACGCCCTTGACCTTGAGCGCAGCCTTGGCCATGACGGCCTGATAGCCGTCGCCATTCAACGCGTGGACAAGGGGGGCGAGCTGGTTGGCGAGGCGACGGGCGGTAGTGATATCGCCGCGATCGAATGCCTGGACAAGCTGCTGCATGGGGTTGGAGGCGACGTGGGCAATCACCGAAATGATGCCGACGGCGCCGATGGAGAGGAACGGCAGGAACAGGCCGTCATCGCCGGAATACCAGGCGAGGCCGGTGCGCTGCTGCTTCTCCACTGCGGCTGCAAGATCGCCGGTGGCGTCCTTGACAGCCTTGACGTGTTCAAGTTCGGCCAGTCGGTCGTAGGTTCCGACCTTGACCTTCAAGCCGGTACGGCCGGGAACATCGTAGACGATGATCGGCTTTTCGGCGGATTCGTCGACGGCCTTGTAGTGGCCGACGATACCGTCCTGCGAGGGGCGGGAATAGTAAGGCATGACGACGAGCACCGCGTCGGCGCCCGCTTCCTGAGTCTGTTCGACCATACGCACGGTGTGTGCGGTGTCGTTGGAGCCGGCGCCGGAAATCACCGGAACGTCGACGACCTCCTTGACGGCCCTGACCAGCTCGACCTTCTCATCCATATGGGTGACGGGCGATTCGCCGGTGGTGCCATTGACCACCAGACCATCCGCGCCATCGGCGACGAGGTATTTGGCGAGCTTCTGCGCGGCGGCGAAATCGACGCTGCCGTCGGATTTCATCGGGGTGACCATAGCCGGCAGAATGCGGCCGAAAGGTGCTGAATCAAGAAGGTGCATGTCATGCTCGCTCATAGTGTTCACCGTACTTCCCATTGTGGACTCTTATACTACGTACCTTGATTGTTGCTGAATGCGTGGCATTATGGCCGGAGCCGGTGGCAATGCCGTGATGCGCGTCCCGGCGCGCTTCCCTGCCTGAAATGCGGGGGCGACTACTGGTCGACTGCGGGTCGATTACAGGTCGAGGAAGTGGTCGAGGCCGATGGTCAGGCCGGCTGGAGCGTCGCCGGCGAGCTTACGCACGGCAAGCAGGACGCCGGGCATGAAGCTGGTGCGGTCGAAGCTGTCGGCCCGAATGGTCAGCTGCTCGCCGGCATTGCCGAAGAGCACTTCCTCGTGGGCGTTGAGGCCGCGCAGACGCACGGCGTGCACGTGGATGCCGTCGACCACCTGGCCGCGTGAGCCGCCATCGGTTTCGGTGGCGTCCGGCACGGGGGCGAGTCCTGCGGCCTTGCGCGCTTCGGCGATGCCGTGGGCGGTGTGGATGGCGGTGCCGGAGGGGGCGTCCACCTTGGTGGGGTGGTGCAGTTCGATGACTTCGGCGGATTCGAAGTATTTCGCGGCCTTGGTGGCAAAGTAGTCGGCCAGTACGGCGGAGATCGCGAAGTTAGGTGCGATGAAGACCTTCTGGGTTTCGGGCTTCGGGCCGTTGGCGATGGCGGATTTGACCTGGGCGAGTTTCTCGTCGGTCCAACCGGTGGTGCCGACCACCACGTCCACGCCTTGGCCGATCAGGGTCAGCACGTTGTTCAGGCTGACGGACGGCACGGTGAATTCGACGACCACATCGGTGTTGTCGGTGGTGATCTGGGTCAGGTCGTCGCCGGCATCCAATGCGAGCGCCAGCTGCGTATCCTCGGCGTTGTTCACCGCTTCGACCACGTGCGAGCCCATGCGGCCCTTTGCTCCGACCACCGAAACCTTGATCATGTCTTCTTCCCTGTCTACCCGTACCTGCCCGGCAATGTACCCGGGACGTTTTCCAATCGGCAATCAGCCTATCACCGCAGGCCCCTCACGCCAATACCCCGTCCACAGAATCAAGCTCCCTCTGACGAGCCGAACCGTGAAGTCGAGCTCCCTCTGATGAGCCGAACCGTGAAGAAAACGCCGGAGGCGTTTTTAGGTGAGGGCGAACGACAGTGAGCAATAATTCAGTTGGCTGAAAGCCATCATTAATTGCGTTCGAGCTGGACGCGAAGCGGACTGAGGGAGAGACCCCGGCGAAGCCGCCAACCATCCATCGGGCGTAGCCCGATCCCGTTTCACCCACGCCGCTTGGCCAAGGCCCATCCGGCCAACGCCAATGGCACGGACGCCAGCGTGAAGATGAATGGCAGCATCATGCCCACATGAGGGTTGGAGGCGTCAAGCACAATGCCGGCCACGGACGAGCCGATCGACGTGCCGACCGTGCCTGCGGTGGTTACCCAGCTCAGCCCTTCGGTCAGGGATTCCGCCGGCACCAGATCCTTGACGATGAGGTTGCCGGTGGCGAACGTCGGCGAGACGGTCAGGCCGGCGAGGATTTCGAAGACGCCCAGCAGAATGAGATTGTCCATTGACAACCGGAAGAACACGTAGCCGACGGTCAGCAGCGACAGGAACATCACCATATGCGCCCAATGGGAGCCTTTGAGTTGGCAAGAGCCGAACACCAGCGCGCCGATGCACGAGCCGACCGCGAACATCGCCAATTGCAGACCGAGGAAGGGCTCAAGTCCCATGGATTTCATGGTGGCGGTAATGGACACGTCGAAGGACGTGAAGCTCATATTGAACACGATGAACACGGCGAGCAACGGCAGTACGCCGGCATAGAGCAATACACTCTTGGGCTTGGCACCGCTGCGTTTGAGTTGGCGCAGGGTCAGCTGGTCGGCATCTTCGCTTGCAGCGGGGCTGCCGTCATCGTGCGCGGCCACGCTGACCTGTTCCACGATGACCGGCGGCTGGGTGGATTTCAGCGAGAAGAATATGGTGCCGCCGATGCCGCATGCCACGGTGGGCACGAACAGTTGGGATACCGGATGCACGGAGGTGGCCAGCCAAGCCGCCAGAATCGGCCCCAGAATAAAGACGATCTCGTCAATGGCGGCTTCCATGGCGTAGGCCGTGTTGAGCAGCTGTTCGCCATCTTCCACACCGCGCAACGCATAGGACCAGCGGGTTCGGACCAATGCACCGAATGAGAACTGCGTCAGACCCATGATGATGGCCAAAGCGAACAGCAGCGGAATCGGCACGCGCACCAACGCCGCGAAGGCGAAGGCGAGCATGGCCACGATCTGCACGGCGAGCGCAAGCCGGCCCACGCGGGCTTGGCCGAAACGGTCGAAGGCGCGGGCGTAGAACGGGGTGACGCAGCTCATGGCCAGCACATAGGCGGCGCTCATGGTGCCGGCGATGGTCCAATTGTCGTAGAGATGGTTGAGCGCCAGAACGATGCCGAGACTCATCATGGAGATCGGCAATCGTGCCACCGCACCGGACAGGCAGAACGCCTTGGCTCCGGGCAGCATGAACAGGCGCCGATAGGGCGAGTGGGCAGCGGACGACTTCGAAACCGCGCGAGTCGTGGACACAATAACTCCTTACTGGTGCGTTGTCCGGCACGTGCGCCCGCCCACACGTGCCATCCGAGGGTAGCGGTTCCCTAGCAACGTCACGCGGTGCGTTTCAACCGCGGACCGGTACGTGGCCAGTCGTCTTCATCGTCGGAGATGCCTTGCGATGCATAAGGTCTCTCCACCGGTGAAGACCGTCCGATGCTGTACAGGTCATGAGCCTTTGGGCTCAGTCGTTGTCAGATTGTTCGGGAATGCCGGAGCTCAACTCGGTAAGGATTTCCTGTTTGGTTTTCGCGCGGGCGTGAAGCTCGCGCAAGCCCTCGTCGGGCTCACTGACATAGTAGAGAGTGGCGTCGATACTGTCCAATTCCACACCTTCGACCGCTGCCAGCAGCAGTCGGTACATGTCGAGCTGGGCAAGTTTGCGGGTGATGTCGTCTGGCTTGGTGGGCCGACGACCGGTTTTCCAGTCGACCACGGTAAAGCGTGCGGTGGTGCTGGACGGGTCAAGTCCACCGATGAATACCGCATCGAGTTTGCCATTGACCAGGCCCACGCCCGGCACGTCCACGACGATGGCACGCTCCGTCCACGCCGGGATGCGCTTGGCCCACGATGATTCGGCCAGTCTGCGCTGCCACGCCACCAGCTTGGACTCGGTGGCATTGTCGCTACTTATGGAAGTGGCGGATACGGCGGAGACGGCGGATGCGGATTGTTGAGCCGTGGGCTGTGGGACAGCGGGCTGCCGTGTGGATGGCTTGCGGCATTGCCGCTCCCGTTCGGCCAAATCGGCCAACATGGCTTCCCGGGAAACGAATCCCGCATCCTGACCTGTATGCGGCATACTTGATTCGGCTTCATATGCCAGTACCGCTTCATCCGGCTTACCGGCATTGATGAATTGCTCAGCCCACGCATGGAATTGCGTGCCGGCCTCGGCCGCCGGAGACGATATGCGCGGAATCGGGCGGATAATGCTACGCCAGTAGAGGCGCTCCTCCCGTTCGTTCATGCCACCTACGCGGGCTTGCAGGCTTGTCACGTTCTGGCGTCCTGCAGCCAGAACGCGTTGCGCCTTGGCTTTGACTGCCTCATCAAGCGACTGGCCGCTGGCGGCATCGGCCATCAAATCGGCGTCGTCCACCAGCAATTGTGCCCGTTGCAGCAGTGGGCCGGCGTCTTGGTGCTGCTCAAGTGACGAGGAATCTGCGGCGATGACATCGATGCCACGTGACAGCTGCTCATGCACCGCGTCGCTGAGGGTAGCCGGCCACGGCAATTCGACAGCGGCATCCGTCTGCGTAATCGGCGTCTGCCATGCCTCCCCCACCACGGCGTCACCGTATGCCGCGGCATGCTCTCCGATAAAGAACCCTTCGGGAGTGGCAATCGCTTCGCCTTGCGCCGAGATCAGCATGGGCTTCCCGGCATTGGCGGCTTGCAGCCGTTCCACCCAGTCCTGAGCCGATATCGCATGTTCACGGGCTTGGAGCGCGTCATGCACTTCAAGCCAGAAATTGGATGGCTGAGCGGCGCGAGAGCCTTTGGGCACCACTGACGGGTCCCGCCCGGATTCGCCCGTATAGGCGCAATAGGTCATCAGGGCATCTTCTCGCGCACGGGTAAGCGCCACATACATCAATCGACGTTCGTCGGCATGCAGCCGGCGCCCATACTCCTCCGCCTGCGTCAAATACCAGCCGGATGCATCCACTTCTTCCACGCCATCGCCGAATTCGCGCATGGAGCCGAACACTTCATCATCAATAAGCTCCACATCATCCAAAGCCGCCAACGATGCGATGGGGTCGGCTTCCACATCGGCATCATGGGGGAATCGCGGCAAAATGCCGGCATCGGCGCGCATAGGCACGGGTACGGCGGTGGGGTTGGTGAGCCAGGAGTCGGCGGTCTCATGATATTCGGGTGCGGTCCAGTGACCTTGCTCGGTGCCTCCCGTATGGTGCTCGTCCAGCACGATCTTGAGATGGTCGCCCTGATTGCTGGGGAATCCGACGGCGGTAAGCCCCACTACCGCAACGGCATCCCATTCCAACCCTTTGGACTGGTGTACGGTCATCAGTTCCACATCCACCGGAGCGTCAGGGAGACTGGCGGCTTCATCCTCCACCGAAGCCAGATGATCCACCCATGTGATGAACCCATGCAACGAGGGAGTTTGCTCAGCGGCAATCTCTTGCGTGTACGTATCCACCAAATCCACAATCGCATCCATAGGCATATGCGCCAAAGCGGGATTGGCGCGGTGCTGCGGATTATGCAGCACACCGGCCAATACGGTGTCGATGTCAAGATCCAACGCTTCTATGCCGGCGCGAATCACGTCGCCCAGTGGCCGCCCGACGGCATCATGCACCTGACGGAGCATCACCGCAGCCCGGGTTATGGCGTTGCGCCCGTGTGCGCTCAACCGTTCAAGCAGTTTTACCAGGTCGCCGCGTAGCAATACGTCTGGCAGGAATACCGCATTGGCCACCTGATCGCGGTACTCACGCACCACAGCCGCCCATTCATTCGCTGGTGTATCCGGTTGGGCAAGGCCGGCCTGCACCAATGCTTGGAAGCGTTGTTCCGCGTTCTGTTCTTCAGCAAAACGGGCCAACATGGTCAAATCCGCTGCGGACATGGTGAATCGTGGCGTGGCCAGCAAGCGCATCAGCGATCCCGTATCAGTGTGGTCGGCGGCCACGTGCAGCAACGCCATCAGATCGCGGATTTCCGGACGTTCCAACAGCGCGGAATAGCCGACCACGAATGTGGTCAATCCGGCCTGTTCCAATGCCGCCTGATATTCGGGCATATGTGATTTGGACCGAAACAGCACGGCGACCGGCGCTTTCTGTTCGCCCGGCATCTGTTCCTGTTGTTCGGCTGCGGAACGGTGCCGTGCGATGGCCGTCTTGCAGAAACGCACTACGGCGTCGATCTCCTGCCCGGCCGTGGCGAAGCCCAGTACTCCCAATGTTCCTTCGGGGGCATCAGGCATGGGGTCGAGCGATGAGACATCGACCTCACGCATCAATGAGCTGGAGGGACGCGACGGATTGGAGCGCAACGGCAGCGTGAGATTATTGGCGGCTTCGAGCACTATACGGCTGTTTCGCCTGGTGACGGACAGCGGGAATGGCTTGTATCCGGCAGACAGGTGGAAATCTTGCTGGAACATACGGAATGCACCAGGGCTGGCACCACGCCATGCGTAAATCGACTGGAACGGATCACCCACCGCGTTGACGGCGGACCTCTGTGACGCATCCACGTGGAACAGTGCTGCCAGCAGAGCGGCCTGCGTGGTGGAGGTGTCCTGATATTCGTCGAGCAGCACGTGGCTGTACCTGCGGCGCGTACGCTCTCCGATGGAGGGGAAGCGCTCGATAAGCTGATACGCGGCAATGGTGAAGTCGGAGAATTCGGCCATATTGCGTTCCCGCTTGGCTTGGGCATAGGCCTCCACCAGCTGGAGCAGAATATCGCGTTTGCGTGTGGTCTCCAGCAGCGCACCGCAATGATAGGTGCAGCGGGCGTGCAAATGTTCGGCACGGTCATCGAGCTTGGCTTGCCAGCTGGCGTCGGTATCTTTCTTCAGTCGTTTGATCTTGGGGATTTTCGGCTCGTCCTCGGGCATGGGTTCGTCTGCGACGGCTTGTTGCAATCGATTGATGAATGCCGAATCCCATTGCCGTACTCGATTGATCGCAGCATCGAAGCTGGTGCAGCCGGCACCGATCATGGCACTGCCAATGGCATCCGACAACGCCAGAACACGGTTCGCCAAACTGGAGAAGGCGCCAAAATCCTCACTGAACGCCAGATCCATGTGACTGTCGATGACTTCGGTGGCCAGTTGAAGCGCTCCGGCTGCGCTCAATGGTTGCGTGTTCTGATCGAATCCGACAAGCAGCCCATATTGGCGCACGATGGTCTGGAAGAAGGCGTCATACGTGAAAATGGCCGGCTTGAGGAATGCCCGATCAGACACCGTGGCGGTCGTAGAGCCCGCCATATCACCGGCCACTGCGGCGGAGACGCGTTCCAGCAGTTCGCCTGCGGCCTTGCGTGTGAAGGTCAGGCCAAGGATGCGTTCAGGTGCCACACCTCGATTGATAAGCGCGATGATGCGTTGGGTCATCGTAAAGGTTTTGCCGGAACCGGCACCGGCAACCACCAATACGTCAGCATCGACTGGCGCATCGATGATGGCGGCCTGTTCCGCACTGGGAGTGAACGTGCTCATGCTTGCCTCGTTTCGAAAATCGTGTCGATCTGGCCTGCACAGGCAGGGCAGACGTTCTTCATACGGCAGAATCCGATATGGGTGCCTTGCGGATGGGCCTCGATGATGGCCGACCTGCTGGCCGCCGCGGCATAGAATACGCGGGCGATCATGGTCAGCGACCATAACGTCTGCGTACCGGCGAGCGCGGCGAATTGCGCCCACGCTTCGGCACTCACACCTTCGGGAGGAGTAGCCGGATCTATGGCAGGTATGTCGAAGAAACGGTTGGGGTCTTTATACCAGTATCGGGGCGTGAACGGTTCGGCATTCAACGAGCCATCAGTGAACAGCGGCGGCTGGAAGGCACCTTCCGGAGCGTAGCTTCTGGCTGGTGCCGCATTCTGCCCGACATGGAATAGCACGCTTTGGCTGATATGCGGCATTGCGGCAAGTGCCTTGGCACCGCGCGGCCCGTCTTCGGGGAACACGAGGCCAAGCTGATAGCACACGAGCTGCAAATCATTGAAAATCTGTTTGACCGTGGGCGTTCTGCCTGTTTTGTAGTCAATGAGGCGAATGCATTCGCCGCCGTCTGCGAGTACGCGGGTTTCCATACGGTCGATGCGCCCGGACAGTCTCACGGTCAGATGCTCGTCCATGCCTTCCGGCCACCCTCCGACCAGTGCTCCCATCAGACGGACCAGCGTGTTCCGACCGATTGGGTGCAGGCCGGGCACGGCATTGTATGCGTCGAGTATGTCACGCACATCGAATCGTGCGGCAAACTCCCGTTCGCATTCGGCACCGGCCAATGCGCCAATGCTGAAGTTGCTGGAGTTCTTGCCAAGATACGTTTCCGGATCGGCGTCGCTGCGCACAAAGTAATCGGCGATGTCTCGCAGGGCATCCGCCGCGGACTCGTCCTTACGGGTGGCCTCATAGCGGTTCCGGGTGTCGGCTATGGCATTCGGATCGGGACGTTTGCTCTGATAGATGGCATTAAGCCGTGCCGTGACAGCCTCGATGCGGCGTTCCGTGCCGGCCGTGGAGTCCAAGCCCAGTGCGGCCAACGCCTGGGCATTGTGGGAAAGATGGTCCAGCCCTTCCTCGCTGCCTTGCTGCGCAACCGCATGGATGAGGGTTCCGAAACTGGTGGCCACGGAGCTGGGGCGAGGACCGGCGAACCGGTTCTCCAGCATCCAGCACACCGGGCACGCCCATAGGCTGTCGACCGCCGATGGAGATAAGGTGACCATGGGCGCGGCCTGCGCATCCGTCTTGCCTTTCCCTGTTTGGATACCGTCAGGCTGTACACCACCAGATGACGCGCTGTCGGATGACGCGCTATCCGATTGGGCCGGCGATTCCACAAACGCCCAGCTCTGCGGATTTGCGGCGCGCACACCATGCTCTAACAGGAGTGTCAACGCAATCGCGGCGTCCTTTGCGGCAGCCTGCTGCGGTTGAGCAGTGGTCAGAACCGCACGGGCGGCGCTGACCAACCCACGTGGGTCGGCGTCCAATCCGGCCAGATCATATTCGGCGAATCCCGCATGTGCCCCCACTGTGGTGAAAGGCGCCTGTTGCCGGTTGCGCGGATAGTATTCCGGCAGATACCCGAAGAGAAAGTCCGAGGGGCTCATGCTGTCGTTCCACACCGCGCTGATCATGATTCGCCGTGCACGGGTCAGCGCGACCAGGAAACTCTTCTTCTCGCCCGACAATACAGCCGCGAACCGCGGATCATGCCCGGTTTTGTCGCTTTCTTCAAGCGCTCCCCTCAGCACGAGCTCGGCAAGGTCTTCACCACCGAACATGGTGTTGCGCCCGGCGAGGTTCGGCCACACGTCTTGCTGGACCACCGGTATCCACGCATATTCCCAGTGGCGTCCGGCCGCGCCTGCCGGCGTGGTCAATGTCACCGCGTCTTCCACCGGTCCTATGTGGGCCAAGGAATCGGCCTGCACTTCCATGCCCCGAACCTGTGCCATGAATGACGTGATGTCTCGACTGGCGGTGGAATCATCGGCGAACTGGAACAGGCGCATTGCCGCGTCCAGCCGGTCATTGGCCGTGCGCCCCTCTGCCGTGTTGAATAATGCCGCACGCTGCCAGACCGGTGCCAGACCGGTGGCGTTCCACGCAACAGACAGCGCATAGCGCGGCTGTACGCGCTGGCTTGCCGGCAGCCGCTCCAATCCGGAAGCAACGCTGCCCACCAGATGCCACAGGTTCGCAAAAGCGCGGGCCTGAGGGTCGTTGCCGAGCACCGCGTGGATGGATGCGAGCGCAGCCTGCGCCGGCGCGGCGGCATCATCAATGGCAAGCATCACGTACAGCGCGTCAACGCCAAAGGCCAAGTCATCGCCGGACGGTTCACCGAGTATTTCGACAGACACTGGCAACGAAGTCACTGACGACGAAACCGCTGACGTCGAAACCACTGACGAGGATGTTTCACGACCTGTTTCACGCCGTGTTTCATGGTATGTTTCACGCAATGTTTCCCATGCCGTCGTCAGAGAGGTCAGCATGGCATCATCCGTGGCGAGATGCGCCAGCGACTCCAACGACCCCATGGCCGATTCGATCGGCGCAAGCCTTGCGGGACGCCCCTGACCGGGTTTGGCCCCGGCACTCACCAACGGGCCGTTCATCAACGTGGCCACTCTAGTCCTTATATATGCCGCGCAGGAAGCCAACGTCATCTGGCATTCCGCCATCCCCTCGGCACGCAATCGGGCAAGCTCCACAAGCGCGAACAATCCCTGCACGAAAGTCTCGTCCTTCAAAGGACGGGTGACCGACGAATACCGCACCGGTACACCATCTCGGCGCAGTCGTTCGCCGAACAGCCGCACGGCGGCATTGTCGTGGGTGATGACCGCCATGTCGTTCCACCGAATATGCCGGTCAAGATGCGCCCGCTTGATGCGCCAGACCACATCATCCAGCTCCTCACGTGAGGATCGGTACAGGCCGGCGGTCACCGTGCCGTCCGCCTGATAATTCGCTGCATCGACTCCGCCCAGTATGGCGGTCAGCTTGCCGGGACGCTCGGCCGGAGGCAGCGGCTCGTCTTCCGGCGAGGGAATCGACAGCGAAATACGAGACGCGATCACATCAGCCATCGTCATGTGCGACTGATCAGCGACGGCACTGCCGCCAACCAGCTGTTCTTCCTTGGCCTTCAGCCGCCCTTCCACGGCACGGCGCATCAGATATTCCGGATACGATCCGCGGAAGGTCTGCACCGATTCATCCGGGTTGCCGACCAGCACCAACTTGACGCCGGCATTCCCCAACTCCTCCAAGAAGCGCATGCGCGGCCAGCGTGGTGTCTTGAACATCATCCACAACCAGCAGCCGGGGCAAGCCCAACGCTTCCATACGCATAGGCCGGCCGGAATCATCCGCGTGATCGGCGGCGAATGCCTCACGCACCACACGAGCGCCTGCCACCAGCAAATACGAGGCATCCAAACGGTATTGCCCCGGATATACCGCGCTTTGGGCTGCAATATATTCACGGCGCAACGCGAAAGCCAAACGCCATTGCACCGACAATCGCGCGTCCTCCGTCACGGCGTCCAAGAGACGTGGCTCTTCGTGAACGCCTACACCGAGCTCATCCAATCGGGCCAGCATATCGCGCAACTGGCTGATAAACGCATCTGAAATACCTCGCGTGAACCTATCCGCGCTGGTCGAGCCGCCTGCCGACGTCGGAGACGGCGAATCCGACCCTTGTTGCGAGAGGCTTGATTGTGCGGAAGCGGCCGAGCCGGGCATCTCGCCGGCACCGGCATCGCGTATGAGTCTCGCCCAGTCATCCTGGGCAAAGTAGACGCGCAGCAAATCACAGGTGCCGCAATCATCTCCCGCTACGGCATGGCGCAGATGCACGGCCATGACTTGACGCAGCAAAGCATCCTGTTCCGCACCGTTCAGCAATCGAGGCGACGGCAATCCAGTTCCCTCGCGCGAAGCCGATATGGCCCGGAATGCCACGGCACCCAGCGTGGTGACCGGCCTGGCCTGCACGGAAAACCCGAGCTCACGAATCACCCGATTGCCCAATGCGTCGGCGGCCACACGGCCGGATACGGCCATCACCGCCTGCGTGCCACCGTAGCGGCGCAGCCCCGCCATCAACACCGATAAGGCGAATTCAGTTTTGCCGCTTCCAGGCGTGCCGACAATCAGCCTCGCCGCTCCATCACGGTCGATGCCGTCCAGCACTGTTCCAGGTTCAAGTCTCGTCATCATGGCTCCAGCCTAAACCCGACCGTCACAGAGGGAAAAATTTTACCGAACCCGACGAAGAATCGTACCCTTGACGGTATCCTGTAGAACGAATGCAGGGAGAGCGCATTTTCCAAGGAGGGAGGGAACAGATGGACAACATTCCGATGAGACCGCCGAAGCTGCCCGGATATGATTTCGTCCAGATGTTGGGAAGCGGTGCCACCGCCACGGTGTACCTATATAACCAGCGTATGCCCGCACGCCCGGTGGCGGTAAAGGCCAGCGCCAAAACCCTTGACCCACGGGCCGCTGCCCTGTTCAACCGCGAGGCCAACTTCATGGCCAAGCTGTCATCCCACCCGTACATTCTGCCGGTATATGGTGCCGGCGTCACCTCCGATGGCCATGGCTACATTGTCATCGAATATGCGTCGGGCGGCACCTACAACAGCATTATGAAGGCCCGGTCCATGACCTGCGAGCAGGTACTCGACCTCGGCATCAAGCCGTCAAGCGCGCTGTTCACCGCGCATCGCAGCAATATCATCCATCACGACATCAAGCCCAGCAACATTCTCATCACCTCGCAGGGCTTGCCTGTTCTGGGTGATTTCGGTATCTCCACCGATGTGTATGACCGCACCGAAACCGGATTCTCGCCGCCGTGGGCACCGCCTGAGGTGCTTCAGCATCTGACCAATGGTTCGGAAGCCGCCGACATCTATTCACTGGCGGCCACCCTGTACGCCATGTTCGTCGGCTGCTCGCCATTCCAGCACGATTATCACCCGCGTTCGCAATCGGAACTGATTTCGCTGATCGTCAACCAGCCATTGCCTCGCCTCAACCGCCCCGACGTGCCGGCCGATGTGGAAGCGGTGCTGCGCCGGGCCCTGAACAAGGACCCCGACCAGCGGTACTACTCCGCGTTGGAGTTCGCACGTGCCATGCAGCGTGTGCAATTCGCATATTTCGGGCATGCCACTCCCGTTACCGTGGAAGGGATGCCGGCCTATCCCAAAGACATCGAGCGTCGGCGCCGGGCCACGGACCAGCGAGATCAGATCACCCGTTCGTCACGGCGATGGGTCAAACCGGTGGGTATTACCGTCGGTATACTTGCGGCGATCACCGCAGCGGCACTGATATTCGCCTTCGTGGTCGTTCCCCGCATGGACAGCGCCACCGGATCAGATACCAAACAGGTGGCGACGCCCGGCACCAAGGATGATGACAACAACCGCAATAATCAGGATGACGTGATCACCGATACCGCGAACGCCCAGATTCCTTCCCCGGAGAATCTGAACGGCACCTATGCGGCGGATGGGTCATCCGTGACGTTCACCTGGACGAATCCAGACCCGCAAAGCGGTGATACCTATGCGTGGGCCATAGTGCAGGGCAGCAATACCGACCAGAGCGCGCAAACCGTCACAACGTCAGATCCCACGGTGACCGTCAACGCGCAGGAAGGCTCGCAGACCTGCATTCAGGTGTCCATTGTGCGCAAGAACCGCCAGATGTCCGTCAGCCCCGCCATCGCCTGTGCGGCCAAGCCGCAAGAATGATCCGCTCGCCACTGCCGGGCATGCCACCCTGGCATTGCGTATCGCATCAGACGTGCGCCCAGCAGCGGCGAATTCACCAAATGGACAACAGGAACGGCAGG
>OGYG01001563.1_pt1 | contig 13989 bp, 12 predicted proteins | sample 1576481 | NCBI WGS metagenome assembly OGYG01 (sample SAMEA3541497, study PRJEB24748) | human gut metagenome | biome: human gut; feature: human-associated habitat; material: faeces | place: China | collected 2012 | reverse complement strand
CAGTAACGAGATTGAACTAGGTATTGGATCCCGACGATCCTGATTGGGTCGAGAAGGCCGCCGAGCTTGTGGGCGCGGTCTCGGGCGACACATACGTTAAGCTTGACCACGGCATTTTGACGGTCAACCAGATTGACATGTTCCTGAAGGCAATGCCATTTGAGCTGACCTACGCGGACGACAACAACCAGTTCCTTTACTACAACAACGCTCATGACAATCCAGACACTATGCTGGCAAAACGCGTGCCAGCGCAATCGGGCGACCGTCTTTCTACAGTTCACAGCTCTCTTCCTGAGGGTCGCATGAAGAATGTTGAGTTTGTCATCGGCGTACTTCGCAACGGCGACAAAGAGTACGTTCGTACCATTGTCCCAGGTACGCCGGCCGATATCATTAATACCCACAACTACCAGGCAATGTACTATCCTGATGGCTCATACGCAGGCATTAATGAGATTGTCTTTAACTTCAAGCCATGGTTGGATTGGTACCTACAAACCACAGGTCAGCGCCTCGTAAGCGCTAGCGGCGCAGTTGTTCCACCAGCTGGCGCTCCCGTCCCTGCTGCTGGTGCTCCCGCACCAAGTGCAGGCGTAGATGCTACCTCGGGTGCAAGCGCCTAACGTGCAGCTACGCGCGACCGCGACGCGCGTCCGCGACGCGCCTGACGCGCCTACGTGCACCTACGTGTGACCAAGCATAATGATGCACAACTGAAGTGATACACTACCCTCGCCTTCCAGAAATAGATCTCTGGAAGGCGAGTTTTTGTATTAAGTTACAAAATTTCTATTCTTGCTAGAGATGTATTCATTTATGTGAATATCTATACTCGAATATTCAATTTTACGTATCAATCAATTTTCGAGCTCAAAATTTAGGGGCTAAAACGGTAAAAAACCCGTTTAGTTGGGGATCAAATCTTTAAAAAGTGATTTTTATCCCCAACTAAGACGATTTTTTACCACCGTTGCAATTTTTTATCTGCGAAAACACGATATACAGAAAAATGAAACCCCAACTAAACGCATTTTTTACCACTTTGGCAAAAATCAGCGTTCGGTATTACTGGACACCACTCAATCAACTGGACATCTTTCACTCAACTGTTCATCGCTTGACTAACGGACACCATCGAGCACTACCGAGGCCATCTAACGTTGTCCAACGACATCCCACATCATTCGGCAGCTACTACCCTTCAAACTTGTTGATCTTTCGATCGTAAGTGAGCAGGCCGTTTACCTCTTCCTCAACGTCAGATACCTGGGTATAAACGTATCCTGCAAGACCTTCGACCTGCAGCGATTCCGCCTCTGAGAGCAGCTTTTGGACAGCTCCTCGCCAATCCTCAACTGTGACAAAATCCCCATATCCATACGAATGGTCAAGTGACGTGTGACCTGGCGTCATTTGCGCGAGGCCACCAAACTCAGAGATTATCACAGCTCGATTCTCCCGTTGCTTCCCGCTCCAACCTGCGCGAAGTGGTCGGAAGTAATTGTGAATGCTCAGAAAATCACCACAGTCCTGGTCATACCAACCGCTCGTCGCATCGATTGGACGTGTTGCATCCAAGGCGCGAACAACCTCAGTAGCTGCGCAAGCATCAAACTGTCCCCAACCCTCGTTAAAGAGCGTCCAAAATCCAATCGAAGGATGCCCTTCCAAGAGCTTGACCATTTCCTGACAAGTTTCTGTCCACTCCTTGCGATAGCCTTCGTCACCTGCGGATAAAGCCTCGTGATGACTTGGTGTTGTGTCGTCAAATCGTCCCCAGGTAAAGCTGAACAGCGTCGGCTTCTGACTCGTGTGCCAGGGACTATATGCGTTACCTCCCGAAACACAATCCTGCCAAACCAGCATGCCAATACGATCGCAGTGGTAATACCAACGCTCGCTTTCAATCTTGATATGCTTTCGCAGCGTATTAAAACCAGCCGACTTCATGGCCTCTATGTCATATACCAGCGCATCGTCGGATGGCGCCGTCAGCAATCCGTCAGGCCAATAGCCCTGATCCAGCACGCCACGAACAAAATACGGCGCTCCATTCAAATGCACCCTTGGCACACCCGCCTCGTCAGGCTTCACCTCAACAATACGAAACGCGCAATAACTCCGAACAAAATCGACCGCCGCACCATCCTGCCAAAGTGTTGCCTCCACGGAATAGAGGTACGGTCTCTCCGGCGACCACAACTGCGGGTCATCTACCTGCATCTTCGTACAAATTTTCTCTGCTTCATCCACCGGAAGCCTGGCGAGAAGAACGTCTTGTCCAAGCTCATCCTTGAGCGCAAGTTCCAGCTCAAACGCGCTTGACTGCGCACTTTTTGGTCCGCTTACCTGCACGTTCGCCTTAACTTCAAGCACGCCGAACATGTCGCCCTTTAACGTCAGCGACTCAAGGTGAGCTGCAGAAACAACCTCGTACCAAACGCTCTGCCAAATGCCACTCTGAGCGGTGTACCAAATGTCGCCACGCAACAGTCGCTGCTTGCCGCGCAGTTGAGAGCCGGTATCGCTTGGATCCCAAACGCAAAGCACAAGCTCAGCAGTGCTTGTGCCCGGTACCGCGTCCTCCGCGGTCGCCACCTCGCCCGCGCTTTCCCCCACCGCGGCCGAGCCGAGCAGGTCCGTAATATCAAAGGAAAACGGCAGGTAACCGCCAGTATGCATACCGACAAGCTTGTCGTTTACAAAACACGCGCACATCCAGTCGACCGCATCAAAGTGCAGAATAAATCGCTGGTCATCGGCCAGTTTTGGCAAGTCAATTTTGCGCTTGTACCACAAAAGCTCATTTGGACGCACCGTTCGCCCAACCCCAGAAAGCAGAGCTTCTGGCGAGAATGGCACCACAATCTGTCCGTCCCAACGAGAAGGAATCTCCTGTTGTGCGAGGGTCTCTGCGTCCACCTCGCCATTTACCGGCGCAATCGCATACTCCCACACGCCGTTCAGCGTCGCATACTCGTCGTGCTGCATACGAGGACGCGGATGCTCAGGCAACACGTTCGATGTATCAAGCGACTCTCCCCAAACAGTCGTAAGAGAATTAAGCGTCTCCTCCGTATGCTTTTTGGGCGCGCTTGCCAAAACACGACGAATATCCAGCATCGCATCTCTCGTTTCTCATGAAGCAGCAGGTACAAGCACTGACAAACTAGCGTGACGTATATAGAGCAGACACGACACAAGCATGCCTCGCGGACGTATGTATATCATAACCGCTTCGTAAAAGTATTTATATAGCGAGAAAATCAAATAAGCCCCAGCTCACCTATGGAACTGGGCTCGAATAAAAGTAAATGGTCACGTGAATATCCACGTGAATAACCACGTAAATGTTCACGTTAAACGTTAGCGCTTAGGAAACCACGGAATACAGCGATTAACTCGTTTGCAGTACTCTCTGTACTCATCGCCAAACTGCTCGAGAAGCCACTTCTCCTCCGTTGCCTGCATCATCACAGTTAAAAGCGCCCAAAACACAAGCGGCAGCGGCAGTAGATAAAGGTTGCTTGAAAGCAAAGCTGCGCCCGACATAACAAACGCAAATGCGGAGTAGATTGGGTTTCTGACCAGCGCATAAACACCAGTGGTAACCAGCTGATTTGCGATGATTTTCTCGCGAAGTTTTTCTTTGATGGCAGCGGAAACCCACAGCCAGATACCTACAATCAGAAAAGCCGTGCCTACGGCATGCATTACGCCAACCGTTGCTCGAATGCGAAGATACGGAAGAAAACCCAGCTTGGACAGGGTGATGCACGCAACTGTCAGCGCCGTGATGGCAATCACGTAAGCGGGACCAACACCAAGTACCGGAAGATGATCCTTCTTCTCGTTCTGAGCAGGCATTCGTTAAACTCCGTTCAGTTGGAAGTTTGTTAGCTTTAACTAACTGCGATATAAAGTTTACACTTAAAACTGCACTTTTACATGGGATTTTTAGTTTGACTTCATTGATTTTGTTTCTTCGAATTTTCAAAGTAATCGCTTATCAAGGTATTGAAAAAAATACCTGTCTAAGTGTCCATTACACTGGACACTCATAATCCTTTTTAAGCCTATGATTATTCAACAATAAGAAATGAATTACCTGCGCAAACGGATGATTTTTTTCTAACATCTCTGAAAGGAATACACCATGGAGCGAACAATTGACGTTTCTTCATACACAGGCACGCAAGTCCCACCTGACACCATTGACGTTGATATCACTATTCAAGGAGCTTCTAAGACTCGAGGGGCCTGCACAGCAAAATATAATGTGCTACTTCAAACAATCAAGGATGCACTAGAGAAAAACGGGTTGTCTGCTTCAATTCTAAAGAACAACAAATACTCAGTTTCTGGGCGCGAGGTTAATCAGTACAAAAAAGATATTGACGGCAACTACTATATTGCTGAGAAAAAAATTAAAGGATATATTTTCCGCGCCAAACTATCCATCAAACAGCACTTTGAAGAAGACCTTGTCGAGAAAATCTGGAAAGCACTCAGTTCATGTGGCAATGAAGTAACTTTTTCAGTCGAATTTTTAAAAGCGCATGATGATGTCATTAAAGGCAACCTATCTGTAGATGCTATTGTTGCCTGCCGTCAAAAAGCGAATCTTCTTGCTAAAGCCGCTGGTGCAAAGGTAATTGGACTTAAACATGCAGATTATGACTTCGAAAGAGGATGTTTAACATACTCGTCTTGCGCTTGTAGTGCTTTTGATGAATCTGACCGTAGAAGCCAAGTACCTGCATTTTTTCCGTCAGATATTGATGTTAATTGCTTCGTCAGCACCTCATGGGACATCGAGCTGCTACCACCGGACGATCTGCTGTAGCCCAGATAATCAAACGCGCTCCAAAGGGTTTCTCGCCTGGCGAGAAACCCTACTTGTAGCACGTCATTTACTCTCAGCAAGCGGTCTGTGAACGCAAGCCGTTTACGCACGCAAGTCGTTTACTGGTAGCGGAGCGATTCTACAGGATTGAGCTTTGAGGCTCGTCGAGCAGGCCAGTAGCCAAAGATGAGTCCGATGCCAATGCAGATTCCCGAGGTAATCATCACAATGTTCGGCGTTATGATAGGCGTAATGCCCGTCTCAAGCGTAATCATGCTGCTAAACGAGCCAGCCAGGCCCCACGCTCCAGCGTAACCCAAGGCAATGCCAATCACGCCGCCCATAATGCAAATCAAAATGGACTCGCATAGGAACTGCTTGGTGATGTCGGACGCGCGAGCGCCCAGGGCCTTACGCAGGCCAATCTCCCTAATACGCTCCGTCACGTTAGTGAGCATCATGTTCATGATGCCAATGCCGCCAACCAAAAGCGAAATGCTCGCCGTGGCGGTGACCAGTACCTGGAACGACATAAGCGTGGCGTTCATCTGCTCAATAATGGACGAGAGCGTCATGACTGTCACGCGATCTTCTGCCTGCGCGGAAGGAATGTTAAACCAGTCAAGCAACCAGGACTTTGTTTCATCCGCAAGCGCCTTCATGTCAACGTTTTCGCGAGCGTAACCAAAGACCTGGCTGATAGTTTTGGTGCCCGTCAGGCGTGCTGAATACGTGGAGTACGGTATATAGGCCAGCAGTGTATCGCCTTGCCCGCCCCCATTTGGGCCACTGTCAACCACGCCCACAATGGTGTAGCTGTCGTTGTTGATGCGAACAACCTGTCCAATGGAAGCATCTGAGCTGCCAAAGAGCTTCTCGGCAGACAATTTGTCGAGAAGAACGTTTCTAGAAGTGTCATCTACATCGGACTTTGTGAAGAGCGAGCCCGCTGATGCCTTGAGGCCCATAACGGTAAAGTAGTCGGGCGTGCAGCCGATGATTCGCGCGTCAAACTGCTTCTCGGCCGAGTTGACGCGGGCCATGGTGGAGTCGATGCCGGTAACAAGCTCATACCCTGGTACGCTGAGCTGCAGCATGTCAAGATCTTGCTGCGTGACCTCGCGGTCTGGCCACGCGTATATCATGACCATACGAGACTGGTTGAGGCCCAGAGAGCTGACCAGCGAATACTTGATGCCGTCGATAAGTGCCGTCATGGCAATAACCGCGCTGATGCCAATAACAATGCCCAATACTGTCAACAAGCTGCGACCGCGGTTGGCGTTGAGCGCAGACAGGGTTTCTCGCAGAAGATCCATCAGCCTCATAGCGCGCCACCTCCCGTCGCGGCATGTGCGCCCGGTGCAGCATGTGCGCCCATCGCGGCATGCGCACCCGGCGCAGCATGTGCGCCTGTCACGGGGTGTGCACCCGTCGTGGACTGCGCGGCGTGTTGCTTCACAAACTCTTTTTCCTGCTCGTCTGTAAGCAGGCGTCCGTCACGAATGTGTACCACGCGGTCAGCCCAAAAGGCGGTCTCGGGGTCGTGTGTAATCAGCACGATTGTTTTACCGCGCTCCTGCATGGACTTGAACGTGTTGAGTACCATCTCACTTGTTGCAGAGTCCAGGTTGCCTGTTGGCTCATCGGCAAAAATAACCGCCGGGTCGTTTACCAGTGCTCGAGCAATGGCAACGCGCTGCACCTGGCCACCGGAAAGCTCGTTGGACTTGTGCTCGTAGTACTCCTCGGGCAGGCCAACAGAACGCAGTGCCTTCCAAGCACGTAACTCTCGCTCTTTTGCGGGAATATCCGAGTAGATAAGCGGCAGCATAACGTTTCGTAGCACCGTAGTGCGCGGTAGCAGGTTAAACGACTGGAAGACAAAGCCCAGACGCGTGGCGCGAATCTCCGCCAAGTCGTCATCGGAAAGATCTGCAACCTCAAGACCCTCTAGCTTGTACGAGCCGGAAGTAGGCGTATCCAGGCAGCCCAAAATGTTCATCAGGGTTGATTTGCCCGAACCAGACGGACCCATAATGCAGAGAAACTCGCCCTTCTCCACAGTCAGCGAAACGCCACGTAAAGCGTGCGTCAAACCCGCAGCCGTCTCGTAAATGCGATGCAGCTTATGTACCTCAATTACCTTGGACATACGCGTCGCCTACTTGGAATCCTTGGAGCCTGTTGCGTCAGTCGATGAGCCAGACGTTGCACCTGCTGGAGCGTCCATGGCTGCACCCTGAGATGGACCACCAGCGCCGCCGCCAATCATCACCTCAGTGCCGTCCTCAATACCGGCGCCTTCAATGACGGCCGTCGTAGAACTTTGTGCCTTTACGGTCACTGGCACGCGCTCTACCTGTGGATAGCCCTTCTCGTCACGAGAAGTAACAACATTGACGTAAGCACCATCGCCATCATCCATGACGGCAACAAGGGGTACGGTCAGTACGTTATCCATGTGCTGAATCATAATGTCCACGTTAGCAGTCATACCCGGCTTGATGGTGGCATCAGGGCTGCTGATAAGCAGGTCAACGGTGTAAGACACAATGGAGCGACCAGGGTTATCGTAACTTGCGCCAGCATCGGCACCGTTGGACGAAACAGCAGAAACGTGAGTAACCACTGCATCGCAATACAGGTCTCTCAGAGCTGTAAAGCTGACCTGCGCCTTCTGATCAACGGCAATGCGAGAAATGTCTACCTCGTTAATCTGGACGTTCACCTTCATCTGGGAAAGGTCTGCGATAGTAATCAGAGGACCGGCGTTGCCAGCACCTGGCGCGGACGAGCCAACCGAAGCGCCATTCACCGCGTTCATCACGATGACCGTACCGTCACAAGGAGCGGTGATTACACGCTTGTCTGCCTGGGCAATTGCGTCGTTGTAAGCAGATCGTGCCTCCTCAAGCGCAATCTGGGCGCTCTCCAGATTTGCCTCCGCCGCTTCCACGGCAGCAGCAATGGACGCAGCGTTTGCTTCTTGTCCGTCCTCGCCCGCCTCGGGGACACCGTTGCGTGCGGACGCTAGGGCTGAGCGAGCCTTACTGACCTCGTTCTCGGCTGCTTTTACCTGCTGAGATGCCTTACGAACAGCCTTATCCAGCTCATCGTTCTTGACAGTAAAAAGCTTGTCGCCCTTATGAACGTACGTGCCCTCGGAAACCTGAACGTCCTGAATAATGCCATCTACCTCGGGAGTTACCACGGTTGACGACACGGGCTTGATGGATCCAGACGCGGAAACAGAATCGCTGAACTCGCCGCGCGTGACAAACGTAGTGCTTGGCATCACGGTAGTGTTCTGGTTCTGGCCGCCTTGGCACATAGGCAAAATAAACAACGTGACGAGAAGAACAAAGACTCCAGCGGCTATTCCTGCCTTAATAAGTTTCTTTTTACGACGAGCTTTGCGGTGACGCGCAAGACTCTCGTACGCCTCACGAGCCTCAGCATCTTCTTCGCTCTCACCTGGAGAAATGACGCCAATCTGAGAGCCTAAGTTAGCCGTCTGATCAGCAACCGTTGGAAGCGTAGACGCAAAGGTTGCCTGTTGATATCCCTCAGGAGGTGTGGGGATGTTGGGGGTTCCAGCTCCCGTAGCCCCTGGTGCACCTACAACGCCAGACGTGCCTGCATTGCCAGCAGCGCTTGCATTTCCCTCATTGGCTTCTTGCTTTGAACCGTGGTTGAAGTGAAGCATAGGTCCCTCCGAAGTCCATGCTTAAAACACGAGAAATCCCAGAAGAAATCGATTTGACCTTTCAGTTTATATAAAATTTTTCAGCAGAAGTTAGCTTGCTTGAACAACTACGGCGAGCGGTATAAAAGCAGCGGTCTATGTCAGCGAGCTACTCAAACACAGACGCGCAACCACCGTAACTGTCCAACGTGTTTCTCGCCCCTATTGCACCACAAGCTCAAAGTTGTCATTTAATCGCTGAATGCGCCATTTTATAGATGTAGCGGAATCAAAAAGAGTAGCTGGTACCTCCGTTGCATTTTGTGCACAATATGCCGAGAAAAACGATGGGCTTACAATTCCCTTTTCTGGCTGCAATAAACCACATACGATACGGGCAAGGGTTGTTTTTCCAGATCCGTTATTACCAACAAAGCCGGTCCATCCTTGTGGAAGCACAAAAGTCACATCATGTAAGGTAGGCTCCACCGCTGAAGGATAGGTATATTCAATATTTGAAAGATTAAGCTGCATGATACCTCGGTTCTGCCGAAGACCACGCGGAGTAGCATGCAATTATACGCAGATAAATGAATAAATTAAAACATGAGTGAGCAATACTACACCCGCGGTAGTGCCGTCAGCGACGTTACGTAAATTCGGGTTTTATGAGTATCGCTAGTTGTTCATGCACCTAATCCCTTCTCTTGCCAGTGCTTGCCAAAGGCCCCGGCAATTCAATTGAACTTATTATAGCTATAAGCAAAATCGTAGACAGCTGACATCTATCGTGATATTTTGTAAAAAAATATGTTACTGACAAAAAATAAGTAGCGATAATTTGGATTAGGAGTCTAAGTATGAGACATTTTAAGAATATTATTATTGGCTTTGGCAAAGCTGGTAAGACTTTGGCAGGGAGCCTGACAAGTCATGGCGAAGAAGTGCTTTTGATTGAAAAAGATCCAATGATGTACGGCGGAACGTGTATCAACATCGCATGTTTGCCAACTAAGAACTTGGTGATTAACTCTCAAAGAGGAGTTAAGTATGAAGAAGCTTTCGAAACTAAGGAAGCTATGACAGCAAAACTACGCAACAAGAACTACCACAAGATAGCAGACCAAGACTTGGCAACTGTGCTTGATGCAAGTGCTGAATTTATTGATGATAAGACAATCAAGGTAACTGATGAATCAGGTACAGAAGAATTAACATTCGACCGTCTTTTCATTAATACTGGTGCCGAAAGTAATGTACCAAATATTGATGGCCTAAAGATTGACGATAAGATATTTACTTCAACTGAAATGCTTGCTAAAAAAGAACTTGCTAAGAATCTGGTTATTTTAGGTGGTGGACCAATCGGACTTGAATTTGCTTCAATGTACGCTGGCTTTGGCAGTAAAGTAACTGTAATTGAACCAATGCCAAGTATCTTGGGCCGGTTTGAACCAGAAATTGCTCAGGCAGCTAAGGCTGATATGGAAGCAGATGGCGTTACCTTCATGCTTAAGTCTTCTTTGACCAAGGTTGAAGAAACTGAAGCTGGTCTTAACTTAACTGTTGAAACCGAAGATGGTGTTAAGGACTTGCAAGCAGACGTGATGCTTGTGTCAGTTGGCCGCCACCCAGCCACTGCCGCCCTTCACCTAGAAAAAACCAGTCTTGAAGTTGGCCAAAGAGGCGAAATTGTCGTTAACGATAAGCTTGAAACCAGTGTTCCTAATATCTACGCTATGGGTGATGTTGCCGGTAGCTTGCAATTTACCTACATTTCGCTTGATGACTGGCGGATTATGGACAATCAACTCTTTGGTGACAAGACTAGAACTAAGAAGAATCGTCCAGTTTTTGCTAACTCAATCTTCATTAAGCCAGCAATTTCTTCAGCTGGACTAACTGAAAGCGAGTTAAAGGCCCAAGGTAAAGCTTACAAGGTCTTAACAATGCCTGCAGCTGGTGTGCCAAAGGCCCAAGTCATCGGCAACCCAAGAGGCTCATACAAGGCTTTAATTGACCCAGAAACTCACGAAATCTTAGGTGCTACTATTTACGCTGAAGAAGCTTACGAAACTATCAATGTCATTACTTTAGCAATGCAGCACCACTTAAAGGCTGAAGACTTGCGTGACCAAATTTACGCTCACCCAACTATGACTGAAGCTCTTAATGACTTATTCAAATTCTAAAAACTAAAAAACTGACTTATCTCATAACTTGAGTAAGTCAGTTTTTTTGTATGGGCCTAGAATAAAAAGTGTACAAGTTAAATAGAGAATGTCTGTTCATCAAGCGATGAGACTTTCATTTCGACTCCTTACAGCCTCTCAAAGCCCTTCTTGATTAGTTGGGCCATTAAGCCTCTACGCGCTGCTATGAACTCCTCATAGTCCATGTTTTCGAAGCCTGTAGGTAATGCATGCTGCTTGCATGCTTCTATGTAGGCTTCTTCGCCAAGTTCGTTGCGGTATTTTGCGACATACACGGAAGGGGCATCATCGGAAATGTAGATGTTGTTCCCATAGTCCGCATACGTGAAGTTAGCACGGTTGCTATGGTTAGATAGATAGCCCGCTTCTTTCAAATAGTTGTCGGGGAAGAGGTGGTGCTTGTCCACTGCCTTCTTTGTGCCAGAGGCTCCATCGGATATGAGTTGCGAAACCGGCACGGTGCTGAAAAGGGCTTTGTATCCCAGGACAACTTGTGCAGCCACAAAGCCTTGCCAGCTTGGGCCGGTAGCTTCGTTGGCGTTGAGGTCGTTTGGCAGGGTGAGGGAAAAGTAGTCGTCTGTCATCAGTGCGGCGATACTTCTGTCGAAGTAGGCGATGAACTCTTCAGCAGTTTTGAGCTCAGAGACCTCGTTAAGCTGCTTCTCGAAGTCGGACTCGAATGAGCCAACATAGAAGGCCGTAAGGTTGGAAGCGTAGAACCAACGTCTAACGAGCTTCTTAATAGCCAGAGGCTCCATCTTGAATTCGTAACGGCCAATCAGATAGAAAGCATAGTTGAAAATCAACGCGTTCTCAGACGTAATCTGACTTGAACTTATGTAGCCGGCTTCACCCAATGTATTTAGGAATGCCTTCCAATTATTCAGATCGAGAACGCAATCCACGGCCTTGCCGAACTTCTCGAAGTTTTCTGTGCGCGTCTCGGGGGAAGTTTCACCGGTCTTGAGATCCTTGCCACGAAGAATCTGATACGCATAGCGAAGGCGCCCGCGCTTGAACCCGAGTCCGACGGCTGCACGGATGATGTGAGTTGCAGATGTCTTTATGAGATGGTTGTAAGAGGTGCCATCGGCGGGAACATGGCTGTCCGCGCAGAACTTCTCGATGCGAGAGCGCATTTCGGGCTCATAGACGGAGAGCAGGGTCATGATGAAGTCGTCCTGTTTGAGAGATTGACCCTGGGAGTTGACGCGCACGAAGATGTCCGAAACCATTTCCTCGTCAGCATCAGAAGTGATTTCAAGGGTAGGGAGCAAGTAGCGCTCCAATCCAAGGAGGGCGTTTATGCCCTGCTCGATAAGATCTTTTTCCTCGTCTGTCAGTTCGGGTTCACCTTTCTTTGCATTACCTTCATTCAATTGACGAATAAAGGACTTCCTGAAGGTGCTGAGCTTGTTCTCTCTGTTTGCGGTAAAGACCTCGCTGACCGATGAGATGAATCTCGGATTCCTGTCGGTGGCTGCGTCGGCATTCTCGAAAACGTGCGTTATCGGATCGAATGCGATTCGAATGTTGCGCTCCTTAAAGTCCTTGTCCTTAACCCGCACACCATAGAGCGAGCTAAGCAGGGCAGTGAGGCGCTGTTGGCCGTCGATGACGAGTTCCTTCGGGGCTTCATAGATCTTGGTGTTGGTGCCGATAGAGGCCTTCTTATCGCTGTAGTCAGCCGGGGACTCCCAGAGCATGATGTAGCCGATAGGGTATCCTCGGAACATGGAATCGAGGAGCTGGCGAACCTTGTCGTTCTTCCAGACAAAGGGACGCTGCAGATCCGGCAAGCCGATCTTGCCTGTCTGCACGTCTTTGAGTATGTTTCCAACCTCTAATGAGACTGGTTTGTAGATAGAATTTGCCATAACTGCCGATCGCGTGCCGAATGTTGGTGTAAGGGACCGCTTCCCTGGCTGCAGAAAGCAGGAAGCGATTATCACCTAGAATTCTAATTGCTGAAGTCAGGATTCGTAGAAAGGCAATAACCGCATATGGACAATATACACGAGATCGCGAGCGACGGGGCCGAGATGCCCAGATTCGACGACGGCATGGTCAACCTCTCCGAGCTGTTGAGGATAATGGCCGAATCCCTGGTCAACGAGATCGTGGACGCCCGGGCCGACGAGGCCTGCAAGGCCGGCAACCAGAGGAACGGATACCGCGAGCGCAGGCTCACCACCAGCGCGGGCACCATCAACCCCAGGATCCCGAAGCTGTGCGCGGGGAGCTGCTTCCCCGAGGACCTGATTGAGCGCTGCTCGTGCGTCGACCGCGAGCTCGAGCGCCGCAGCCGCGTGGTGCGGGTCTTCCCGAGCAGGAAGTCGCTCATCAGGATGATGGGCGCCGTGTTCGCCGAGACGGACGAGGATTGGGCGGGGCGCCGCTGGTTCAACAACGACTCCATCGGCAGGGCCGTGGAGGGCGCCGAGGCGAACGCGCCCGTGCACGCCTGCGAGGGCACCGCCGCCGAGCGCGCGGCCAGGATCATCGCGCCCGTCGTGGCCGACAACCCCGTTGCCGGCGGGAAGGCGGCGTGACATGCGCTAGAACGACGGCATTCCAGGTGATTCTCGGTTCCTCGGGCAGCCTGCGGCCACCCTCGAGAACCGAGCCCTACATCAACATTCGCGACACTACCCTCAAAACGGGAGATTATCTACTCTCATTCATCAGACGTCCGAAAATCCACGCTCGTGCGTCCGGATTTCCACGCTCGGGCAGCGCAAGCAGAGGCATCGCGGGCTTTGATTGGGGCTGATGCGAGTCACGGCATGTGGCCGTAAGGGTTGTCCAGAGGTTGCCAAACGAAAAGCCCCTGACTCGTTGGTGCAGGTCAGGGACTCGAAAACGCTAGATTTCAACTATTCCCACTCAATGGTCGCAGGTGGCTTTGGAGTAATGTCATAGGCTACGCGGTTAACGCCAGCAACCTCACTGACAATCCTAGAAGAAATGCGGGTCAGCAGCTCGTAAGGGAGCTTTGCCCAGTCAGCGGTCATAGCGTCACTAGACTCAACAGCGCGCAGAATAACTGGACGGGCATACGTACGCTCATCACCCATAACACCAACGGATTTAATGTCGGGTAGTACAGCAAAGTACTGCCAAACACTATGCTCGGAGTTACGATCGCCTGTCTCGTTAAGCACTATAACGTTAAAACGAGAAAAGCAGTTACACCTACTTATCACCGTAAGGAATTAGGAAGTACTCAAGTGTGGATT
>OGYG01001551.1_pt1 | contig 14101 bp, 10 predicted proteins | sample 1576481 | NCBI WGS metagenome assembly OGYG01 (sample SAMEA3541497, study PRJEB24748) | human gut metagenome | biome: human gut; feature: human-associated habitat; material: faeces | place: China | collected 2012 | reverse complement strand
AGCAAGTAGAAACATGGGGTATATAAAAAATAGATTCGTTTTAATGAAAATAACTCTATAGAGATATTTTTATTAATATTATATCTCTATAGAGTTATTTAATCAATTTTTATTTCAGATCTTAAAAAGATATGCCATGTTACAGTACGCACCTTACACAAACTGTAACTGTCCTTTCACGATGTTTCGAATTACACCTACCGCGCCTCTTCCCCCGGAAAATGCGCGTCGGACCGCTTCAGAATCTCCCGGGCAGTCTTTGTCTTACCCAGACCGCCAAAGGTACAACGCAATTCCAGCGGCAGCGACAGACCGATCTCATAGATTGCGCCGATCGTCTCATCCAGCGGGATCACCTTGTCATAACCTGCCAGAATCATATTGGCGCTGGCGAGCGCATTGCTTCCTCCCATGATATTTTTGCCGAGACATGGCCATTCAACACGGTTTCCAACCGGATCGCAGGCAAGCCCCGTGATATTCTGAAGCCCTACAAACGCCGCATCCAGAGATTGCCGGTTTATTCTGTTTTCATCTTGACAATGAAACGTGAAACTGCTACAATCCAGCTATACAAACCACTTTTGATTTGTGATAAATCTATTTTTAGTATATATATTTTATTTCATTCATAAATATTCAGGAGGTTTTGATATGTTATTTCTCAGCGAACAAGAAATGTGGCAGTCCGTCACCTTAGAGGATGTCATGGACGCAATCGAAGATGCGTATGCGATTCACAAAAGCGGCAATTATAAGATGCCGGATCGTTTTATCGCACAGCGTGATAAAAATATGATGCTCTATATGCCGTGTTTTCTGGATTCCGTCATCGGTACAAAGATGTTATCCGAATTTCCGGACAATCCCTCTCTGGGAATTCCGTATCTGAACGGACTTATGATTTTAAATAACGCAAAGACCGGTCTGCCGAAGGCGATTATGAACGGAAGTGTCCTGACCGCAATGCGGACCGGTGCGGTCGGCGGTGTCGCACTGCGCTATCTGGCTCCAGAGGATGCTGCCTCAGTTGGTCTGGTTGGCTGCGGTATGCAGGGACTACACCAGCTTCTCTATGCCTGCGAGGTGCGCCCGATCACAGATATTTATCTGTATGACGCATACGCTAAGGATCTTTCCGGCTTTATCGAGCGCTTATCGGCGCGTCTGGCATCGTTTGGAAAAAACGACATCCAGATTCATACCTGCGCGGATACCCGTGAACTGGCTGAGCACAGCCGCGTCCTGATCTCCGCCACCCAGGCGGTCGATCCGGTCTACCCGGATGATGAAGAGCTGCTTCGCGGCAAATGCTTTGTTGCCATCGGCTCCTGGCGTCCGGAACGGCGCGAACTGCCGGATGCGGTGTGGAAACTCGTCAAGAACGCGTACACCGAGCTTCCGTATGCCTGCGAGGAGAGCGGCGATCTGAAAATTCCGCTGGAAAAGGGCGTTCTGACACAGGAGAGCGTCCACTTTATCGAGGATCTGATCGAAGATACCAAGCAGGGACATCCGCATGAGCAGAACGAGACCCGCTGCTTTAAATCCGTCGGCATGGGACTCTTTGATGTGCGGACGGCACAGCTTATCTATGAAAAAGCATTGGACAAAGGAATTGGACAAAAACTTAATTTCTAGGAAAAATGGTTGGAATAGAAAAGGCTGTATCACCTACCGCGCGCTTCCATGCGGCAGGCAATACAGCCTTTTTCTTATTGTTATATGTGCATTAATTTTCCAGCATTTTTCTGAATCTATAGACTGGCAAATTTTTCGCTCCGTATTCTTCTCTACTTATTTATATAACGGATACTTCTCACACAGCTTCGTCACTTCCGCACGGATGTAATCTGCCTTGTTCTCGAAGTCGGTAGCTGCCAGCCAGATGCACTCTGCGATGACTTCCATGTCTTCTTCTTTGAGTCCACGGGTGGTAACAGCCGGAGTACCGATGCGGACACCGGAGGTAACGAACGGGCTTCTCGGGTCGTTCGGAACGGTGTTTTTGTTCAGGGTAATGTATACTTCATCGCAGCGGTTCTGCAGCTCTTTACCGGAAATATCCATGCCGCGCAGATCGACTAACATCAGGTGGTTATCGGTTCCGCCGGTCAGAATCTTGAATCCCTGCTTCTGTAGTGCGGCTGCCAGAGCGGCTGCATTCTTCTTTACCTGAAGCTGATACTCTTTAAATTCTGGTTTCAGCGCCTCGCCGAAGCAGACTGCCTTGCCAGCGATGATGTGCTCTAACGGACCGCCCTGGGTTCCCGGGAAAATCGCCTTGTTGAAGTTGAACTTCTCAGCTGCTTCCTTATTTGCCAGAATCAGACCGCCTCTCGGTCCGCGCAGTGTCTTATGAGTGGTTGTCGTAACAACATCTGCATACGGAATCGGGCTCTGGTGAAGACCGGCTGCTACCAGACCAGCGATATGAGCCATATCGACCATCAGGTATGCGCCTACTTTGTCTGCAATTTCACGGAAACGTTTGAAATCAATCTCTCTTGCATAGGCACTTGCACCTGCAATGATCAGCTTCGGTTTTGCTTCCAGTGCAATGCGCTCTACCTCTTCGTAATCAATCACGCCATTGTCATCGACACCATACGGCACAATGTTGAAATATAAACCGGAGAAATTGACAGGGCTTCCGTGTGTCAGATGTCCGCCGTGATCCAGGTTCATGCCCATAACAGTATCACCCGGTTTCAGCATTGCGATAAATACCGCCATGTTTGCCTGCGCGCCGGAATGCGGCTGTACGTTTGCATAATCACAGCCAAACAGTTTTTTCGCTCTCTCGATCGCGATGGACTCTACAACATCGACACACTGGCATCCGCCGTAGTAACGTTTTCCCGGATATCCCTCCGCATATTTGTTGGTTAATACCGATCCCATCGCCATCATAACCGGCTCCGATACAATATTCTCTGAAGCGATCAGCTCCAGGTTTCTTCTCTGACGGGCTGCCTCTGCTTCAATGGCTTCTCCCACTTCCGGGTCTGCCTCTGTAATGAACTTCATTACCTCATCTACCATGTCTGTTTCTCCTATTCTTTTCTGTCATCCATACAAAATCATCAAGTGGATTTTTCATATATAAATATAAAAACCACACTTTTGTCTCTCCGGATTTTTTATTTAAAAAAGCCTTTTTCAAGTCTCATTAAATACGCTCACTATTTCGCAATTTTTTGAATTTCTCTGCTCATTTACTTCGCCATCTGTCAAAAGCAAACAAGCTCATTCTGTCACCAGACGCTTCTTATGCCAGCAGCGCTTCCGCCATCTGCTCCAGCGACGGAATATCGCTCTCCTTGAGCGCCCCGCGAACCGTAACGACCGGTTCAACCACCGTGATCTCCTTCACCGCATCCAGCATTCCCTTCATCGTGCGCGCTGCACTCGGCGCCCAGGAACCGTTTTCAATCAGAGCAACGGTGCGTTTCTGGTAATTCTTGCTCTGTAAGTGGTGCAGGAAATCTGCCATAACCGGCATCACACCCGCGTCATAGGACGGTGCTGCCAATACAATTTTTCCATACCGGAATGCATCTTCCAGCGCCTCCGCCATATCACCGCGCGCCAGATCCGCGATTGCCACCTTCGGGCATCCTTTTTTCTCAAGAATTTCCTTGCATTTCTTCGCCGCATCCTCGGTATTGCCATGCAGGGACGCATATGCGATAAATACCCCCTCAGACTCGACGCCGTAGCTGCTCCAAATCTGGTATTTTTCAAGCACATGACCGATCGTCTCTTTCAGAACCGGTCCATGCAGCGGGCAGATGAGCTGGATCTCAAGACCGGCTACTTTCTTAAGAAGTGTCTGCACCTGCATTCCATATTTTCCTACAATATTGAAATAATACCGTCTCGCCTCGCAGTCCCAGTCCTCATCCACATCAAGCGCACCGAACTTGCCGAAACCGTCGGCGCTGAACAGCACCTTGTCGCAGGAATCATAGCTTACCATAACTTCCGGCCAGTGTACCATCGGTGCCATGACGAACGTCAGCTCATGGCGCCCCAGTTTCAGGGTATCGCCCTCCTTGACCGTCAGCGCACGGCTGGTATCAAGATCAAAGTACAGTTTCAGCATCGGAAATGTCTTCGCATTGCCTACCAGTGTGATTTCCGGGTACCGTTCTACGACTGCCTGGATACTTGATGCATGATCCGGCTCCATGTGGCTGATTACCAGATAATCCGGGGTTCTTCCAGCCAGTGCGGTTTCCAGATTTTCCAGAAATTCCGTCTGTTTGCGCTTGTCTACCGTATCCATGATCGCGATCTTTTCATCCATAATCACGTATGAGTTATATGAAATACCATTTGGCACCTGATACTGCCCCTCAAATAAGTCAATGTCATGGTCGTTTACACCGATGTAGCGAATATCTTCTGTGATCATCTCCTGCTTCCTCCTGTTCTTTTCGCAGCTGCTCCATCTCTTTACAGCTGCCTCTTTTTGTTCTCACAGGCATCTCGCATCCTGCTGTCAGCCTGCCTTATGATTTCATCCGTTACCTCTGACTCTGAATCAGTCTTTCTCCTCAATCGCCATAATCATATCCACGCGTCTCTGATGGCGTCCGCCCTCAAATTCTGCGTTGATCCACTCGTCAACAATCATCTTCGCAAGCTCACTTCCTACCACGCGGGCGCCGAAGCAAAGTACATTGGCATCGTTGTGGCGGCGGGACATCACCGCTGTGTACGGCTCGCTGCATACGCAGGCGCGCACGCCTTTTACCTTGTTAGCTGCCAGTGAAATACCAAGACCGGTACCGCAGATTGCGATACCCAGATCGGCTTCGCCGGAAACAACTGCACGACCTACCTTCTCTCCATAAACTGGATAATCACAGCTCTCGCTGCTGTCTGTACCCAGATTTAACACTTCGATTCCTTTTTCTTTCAGGAAATCCACAATAATGTTCTTCAGTTCTACCGCCGAATGGTCATTTCCAATCGCAATTTTCATCTCATCTTCTCCTCATCTGACTGACTTCCGGAACAAATGATATAGTCCGGTCATTATGGAATCATTTTAGTAAAGTTGCCGGGCAATGTCAAGACTGTGAAAATCTCAGAAATACATAAAAAGAGCGCAGAGGAAGCTCTTTCGCACTTCTCCGCGCCCTATTGTTTCTTCTATATAATAGTTATAAATCCGCTGTAAGACGTTTTCCGCTTACGCGCTATGGACAGCCGAAGCCGTCAGCTTGCCATCCGAAAGCCCGATCTCTATCGTATCGCCCGCACGGACGCCGTCCGCCAGAATCAGCTTCGCTGCCAGTGTCTCAACGTTCTTCTGCAGGTACCGTTTCAGCGGTCTTGCACCGTAAACCGGATCGTAGCCATTTTCAATGATGAAATCCTTTGCCTCGTCCGTCAGGGCAATCTTTAACTCCTTATCCGCCAGACGTTTGTTGACATCTGCAATCAGAAGCTCAATGATGCCTCCGATGTTGCCTTTCGTCAGCGGCTTAAAGAGAATAATCTCATCCAGACGGTTCAGAAACTCCGGACGGAAGTGAGCTCTCAAGTCATGCATAACGGAGCTTTCCGCCTCCGGCTTGATCTGTCCCTTTTCATCGATGCCGTCCAGCAGATACTGGGAACCGATGTTGGAGGTCATAATCAGGATCGTATTCTTGAAATCGACAGTTTTGCCGGTCGAATCCGTGATACGTCCATCATCCAGAACCTGCAGCAGGACGTTAAATACATCCGGGTGCGCTTTCTCAACCTCATCGAAGAGGACAACGGAATACGGTTTGCGCCGTACTGCCTCGGTCAGCTGACCGCCCTCGTCATATCCGACATATCCTGGCGGCGCTCCGATCAGACGGGAAACGGAATGTTTCTCCATGTATTCACTCATATCGATACGAACCATGTTGTTCTCATCGTCAAATAATGCCTCTGCCAGCGCTTTTGCAAGCTCTGTCTTGCCGACACCGGTCGGACCTAAGAACAGGAACGAACCGATTGGTTTCGTCGGATCCTTGATGCCCGCTTTGGAACGGATAATCGCCTCCGTCACCTTGGTAACGCCCTCATCCTGTCCGATAACACGTTTATGCAGCAGTTCGTCCATATGCAGGGTCTTGCTGCGCTCGCTCTCAGTCAGTTTGGCAACCGGAATACCGGTCCACTTCGAAATAATCCGGGCAATCTCATCCTCGGTGACACTCTCATGTACCAGACTGAGATCCTGATTTTTCACTTTCTCTTCCTCTTCCGCCAACTGTTTCTGCAGTTCCGGCAGCTTGCCGTACTGGAGTTCAGCCGCTTTGTTGAGGTCATACGCCTGCTGCGCTGCCTGAATCTCGCCATTTACATGCTCAATCTCTTCACGCAGTTTGGACAGCTTATCAACGGAAGATTTTTCATTTTCCCACTGGGCTTTCTGGGTCGAAAAGCTGCTCTTGAGTTCTGCCAGTTCTTTCTGCAGTTCTGCCAGGCGATCCTGACTTAAGCGGTCAGTTTCTTTCTTAAGCGCAGCCTCTTCAATCTGCAGCTGCATGATACGTCTCGACAGTTCATCCAGCTCCGCCGGCATTGAATCCATCTCGGTCTTGATCATCGCGCACGCTTCATCAACCAGGTCGATCGCCTTATCCGGAAGAAAACGATCCGTGATATAACGATCCGAGAGGATTGCCGCCGACACAAGCGCAGAGTCGGTAATCTTGACCCCGTGGTAAACCTCATATCTCTCTTTCAGACCACGCAGAATGGAAATCGTATCTTCCACAGTCGGCTCATCAACGTGAACCGGCTGGAAACGACGTTCCAGAGCTGCGTCTTTTTCGATGTATTTACGGTACTCATCCAGGGTCGTCGCACCGATACAGTGCAGTTCACCTCTAGCCAGCATAGGCTTCAGCATATTCCCGGCGTCCATCGCGCCCTCGGATTTGCCCGCACCGACGATCGTATGCAGCTCATCGATAAACAGAATAATCTGTCCTTCGCTCTTCTTGACCTCGTCAAGCACCGCTTTCAGTCTCTCTTCGAACTCGCCGCGGTACTTCGCGCCCGCCATCAGAGCGCCCATATCCAGGGCAAACAATTTCTTGTCCTTCAAGCCCTCCGGGACATCGCCGCGCACGATACGCTGTGCCAGTCCTTCGACAACGGCTGTCTTACCGACGCCAGGTTCACCAATCAGAACCGGGTTGTTTTTCGTCTTTCTGGAGAGAATCATAACCACGTTACGGATCTCACTGTCACGGCCGATGACCGGATCGAGCTTCTGATCTCTCGCACGTTCCACCAGATCGTAACCGTACTTATTTAAAGTGTCATACGTTGCCTCCGGATTATCGCTGACGACACGCTGGTTGCCGCGCACTGTCGAAAGCGCCTGCAAAAAGCTCTCTTTCGTAATGCCGTAGAGACGGAACAGTTCCTTGACCGCCTTATTCGGCTGTTTTAACATCGCCAGAAATAAGTGCTCGACGGAAACATACTCGTCACCCATCGCCTTGGCTTCGTCCTCCGCGTTCACCAGCACCTTGTTGGCATCGTTGGAGAAATACACCTGACCGCCGGATACCTTCGGCAGCTTTCCAATCGCCTGCTGCACCTCATCACGGAACTGGTCGCCCGAGATTCCCATCTTTGTTATTAATTTAAAAATCAAGCTGTCTTCCACAGTCAAAAGACTGTACAGCAAATGTTCCTGATCAATCTGCTGGTTTCCATATTCATACGCCAGCTTTTCCGTATTTTGAACGGCTTCCAGAGACTTCTGGGTAAATTTACTGATATTCATAAACCTGCCTCCTTTCGAACAATCTGTGAAAACCTTTTGGTCTCCTTTTGTTCTAGCAGTAATATAACACTTGTTGTTAGCACTGTCAAGAGTAGAGTGCTAATTTTTTGTGAAGAATTTGTGAAAACTTTTTTTTTAAACATTTTCATGTAAGCATATCTTTCTTGCTGATTTACCTGTTTTATGTTACATTTATTATCAACAACTCGATCTGTTTTTTAACTATAAACCCTGCATTTACATGAAAGTTGAATCTAACTTATGAATCATCCATCCAACGAAAATATCCCATCAAGAAGCTTTTCTTATCATGCCTTTAACTTTACCTTTTTGCTTCTTCTGGCAGTATTTTTCATTTCCTTATACACCGTTGCACTGCTGAAAAGCAACAGCCGCATCACCCTGACCGCCGCCGTAGAACGGAATATTTCCTGTTCAGACGCGATTCACCGGGCGATATCGAGCCGGCTGACGCGGGCAGATTTTGAACAGATCAATACAAAATCCGATATGAGCTCCGCGCAGTATCGAAACCTGCAGTCTTATTTAAATGAGCTTCGCAGCCTCAATTCGACGCGCTACTTATACACTGCCAAGCGTGGACCGGGCGGAAAACCCATCTACCTGATCGATGGCCTGGATCCGGAAGCACCTGATTTTGCTTATCCGGGCACCTACCTGGAAGAGGAAATGGTTCCGTATCTGGAAGCTGCCCTCTCCGGCAAAACGATCCACTCACAAAAGATCATTGATACCACATGGGGGCATATTTTTACCGCCTGCTATCCGGTCATTGCCTCCGACGGAACCAATAACATTCTCGGTGCCCTCTGTATCGAGATTGATATGGAAGACACTTACCGATCGATTGAGGCGATCAACCGTTCCTCCTTTGGAATCGCCGCTGCCGCGAGCATGATAGCACTTCTGCTAATTGTTATTTCCTATTTTTATACAAAGAAACAGAAGTCCAGAGAACTCACCCAGCAGCAGCTTCTGGAACAGACCGCAAAAGCAGCAGAGGCAGCCAACAAGGCGAAATCGACCTTCCTGTTCAATATGTCGCATGATATCCGGACACCGATGAATGCGATCCTCGGTTACGCAGAACTTGCCAGAAACCATCTGCAGGAACCGGAAAAAATCGGTGAATATATGGACAAGATCCATATTTCCGGTGAAAAGATGCTCTCTATCATCAACAATATTCTTCAGTTTTCACAGATTGAGAATAACCAGATACACATTGAAGAAACCTCCGTCCAGACTGAGAAAAGTTTTGATTCCTGTATCGTCATGGTTCAGACTACCCTGGAAGAAAAACAGCAGCATTTTCATGTGACTAAGGACATTTCGTACCCATATATCTACATTGACACGACGTATATGTCCGAAATTGTATTGAATATTTTGAGCAATGCGATCAAATATACCGCCAAGGGCGGGACGATCTCCTGTGCCCTCCGCCAGGAGCCTAGTGAAACGGACGGCTGGTGTATCACAGAAATCGCAATCACCGATACCGGCATCGGCATTTCCGAGGAATTCCAGTCGCATATTTTTGAATCATTTTCACGGGAGCGTTCTTCCACCGTCAGCGGCATTGAAGGCACCGGGCTTGGCATGGGAATCGTGAAAAATCTGGTGGTTCTGATGCATGGAACGATCGAGGTAAAGAGCAAGCTCGGAGAAGGTTCAACGTTTACCGTCCGGATCCCATGCCGAATTTCCTCGCGGGAGGAAACAGAGCCTACCGCATTCGATGAAACAGCTGCCCAGACTCTATCCGGCTGCCGGATTCTTCTTGCGGAGGATAATGATCTGAACGCCGAAATTTCCATCGAACTTTTGACCCGCGAGGGGCTTTTGGTCGAACGGGCAAATGACGGGGTTGCCTGCCTGGAAATGCTGCAAAAAGCGCCGGAAGATTATTATGATTTGATTCTGATGGATATCCAGATGCCGATCATGGACGGCTACAAGGCAACGCGGGCGATCCGGCGGTTTTCGGATAAGAAGAAGGCTGGCATTCCGATCGTTGCGATGACAGCGAATGCATTTACAGAGGATAAAGAGCGGGCGCTGGAATCCGGAATGAATGATCATGTGGCGAAGCCGATTGATATGAAGGTGCTGATGAGTGTGCTGGAGGAGCAGATTTGTGGGCATAAAGGTTTATAAATGATGAAAAACGGCACACCGCATTCTCATCACTAAGTAATGAGAATGCGGTGTGCCGTTCTTCAAATCCTATTTTGTAAAATATTTCTCTTTAATGATCTCCACCGGCATCTGCTGTCCTGTCCAGAGTTCGAAGGATGCAGCTCCCTGATAGAGAAGCATGTACATACCGTTGCTGGTCTTGCAGCCTGCCGCTTTTGCTTCGCGCAGTAAACGGGTCTCCTGCGGGTTGTAGATGACATCGAATACGAACAGGTCTTTATGGAACATCGTTGTATCAGTAATGATCGTATTGTCCGTCTTCGGAGCCATGCCGACGGAAGTACCATTTACCAGAATCGCGCTGTCTGCGATGGACTGGCGTAGAATCTCCGGATCGGAGTAATCATGCAGGGTTACCTTGCACCCTGTGCGCTCGTTCAGTTTCTTTACGATCTCCTCGGCTCTCGGATAGAACGCGTCCTTAACGTTAAATACGTTAATTTCTGCCACTCCGTCTAAAGCTGCCTGTACAAGAATCGCGGTTGCGGCGCCGCCAGCGCCTAAAAGCGTCATTTTCTTGCCAATGATGTCTACACCATTTTCTGCAACTGCACGCATAAATCCGACGCCATCGGTCGTATAAGCAGTCAGAACACCGTCGTCGTTGACAATCGTATTGCAGGCGCCGGAAATCTCGGAAGCCGGTGAAACCTTGTCTGCCAGCTTGCACATGATATTTTTGCCCGGCATCGTGATATTCCAGCCGCGCGCGCCCATCGTCCGCAGTCCCTCAACCGCCTGCGGCATCTTATCTTCCGGCACATCAAATGCCAGATATGCATAATCCAGACCTAACTGGCTGCACGCCTCGTTGTGCATCTCCGGCGAAACACTGTGTGCGACCGGGCTTCCCAGTAAACAAAGTAAACCTGTGTGCCCTGTGATATGATTCGACATCTTTTTTCCCCTTTCGTTTTCTCTGTCAGAACTTTCTGAGCAGTCACATTATTTAAACTTCTTCACCTGTGCAATGATCTCCTCGCAGATCTCATTCGCTGATTTTCCATCGGTCGCGATCACAATATCCGCTGCCGCTTCATACGCCGGTCTGCGCTTCTCCATCAGCTCGGAAACATATTCCACCGTCTTATTATTTTCCAGAAGCGGACGGTCATGGTTTTCTTTGACACGCTCCAGAATCGTCTCCGGCTTCGCGGTCAGAAGTATAATCTTGCCGCTCTTTCGCATCTCCTGTACATTGACCTCCCGCATCGCTACGCCGCCGCCGCAGGATACAATCTTGTTCTTCTCGTTTCCTACCTCTTTGAGCAGGTTTGTCTCCTCGTTGCGGAAATATGCCTCGCCGTGCAGATCGAAGATCTCGGAAATGCTCATGTTGTTCTTTTTCGCGATCATTTCATCCATTTCCAATACATCCATCGCAAAGGTATTCTGCAGTGCATTCGAAACGGTGCTCTTTCCGACTCCCATAAATCCGATCAGGAAAATATTGAACCCAAACAGCTCATGGGACTGAATCCGTTTGCTCCGGTAGAGGACGCTGTCGTAAACTGCCATGATTGACTTTTTGTATTCATAATCATCCAGCTTCGCAAGCATCTTGCTCTTCTTGCGCTCTTCCTCCTCTGCCTGGTAAATCGGAAGTCCGTTTTTCTGTTTATAATTTGTAATCTCCTGGATAATCTGGCAGCGCATCCGCAGGGCATCGATCAGAATCTCGTCGCACATGTCCAAATCATTTCGCAGCTTCTTTAATTCATCCATCTGTCTCATCCTTCTTCACTTGTATTCATTCAAATCACTTTTTCACTTTACATTGAAAGTGTGTTTTATTATTATACCCGAATCAGGATATGAACGCAAGTGCTAATGCGGAATAGCAGATATAACTGTAGGGGATATCGTTTAATTAGATTCCCAGCTTCTCCTTCATGTAATCCACCGGTGTTGATTTTCCTGTATACAGTTCAATCGCGATCAGCGCCTGGAACAGCATCATGCTCATGCCGTTGTATACGCGGGTGCAGCCAGCTTCTTTGGCCTGCTTCATCATCACGGTCTCACGCGGTGCATATACCGTATCAGTTACGATCAGCTCCTTGCGGAAATAGGACGGATCCGGGATATTGGACAGATCCTCCAGCGGGTGCATACCAACGCCGGTTGCATCACAGAAAATGTCTGCTTCGTGCATTTTCTCTTTTAAGAGTGCCAGATCACCCAGGTCATGCATCTCGGCCTTGCAGTTAGAGTTCTTGTTGATGATATCAACGATCTCCTCGCCGCGTGCATAGAATTTATCTTTGATATTGAAGATATGCAGCTCTGCAATGCCGTCCAGTGCACCGCGTACTGCGATAGCGGTTGCTGCACCACCAGTACCAATGAGAACCATCTTCATTCCCTTGAAATCAATGCTTTCTTCCTTGATTCCCTGCCAGTAGCCCATACCGTCAGTGTTGTAACCCTTCAGGTATCCGGTTACATTGCCGTCTTTGTCACGGGTGTTGACTACGGTGTTGATCGCGCCGCACAGCTTTGCAGCCTCGTCTACCTCATCCAGATATTTGTGAACGACGGTCTTATTCGGCATGGAGATGTTGGAGCCCAGCATCTTCAGCGCGCGGATACTCTCAACCGCTGCTTCCAGGGTATCGTTGTCTACCTCGAACGCAAGCTGGATAACATCGTCTCCATTTTTGTCATAGGCAAGGTTGTGGGTGGTCGGAGACTGTGTATGACGGATCGGGTAAGCCATTAATCCTACTAATTCGGTATGTCCTGTAATGTTTGGCATGATAATTTCCTCTTTTCTTCTCTATTTTTTATAATCAAATAAAACGATATCATTCGTTCAGCGAACAGTCAGAATCTTTCAAATGCAATATTCAATTCCTTACTCCAACGGTGCCAGTTCTAAAAATCCTCTCGCTTCCAGCACGTTCAGAATCGCACGTCCTTCCATCGTTCCCTCCATGATACGGCGGGCGCGGACAGAGTCTCCGATCGGGTAAATGAAGGTATCTGTGTTGTCAAATGCCTCTTCAAGCTGTTCCAGAATCGGATTGTTGGCGCGCATTCCCAGACAGTTGAAACCGAGGTCAAAGTTCAGATCCTCGATCGTGCCATCCGGCAGCTTCACGGTAAATGCGTTTTCTTTGACTTCCTGCAGCGCAGTATTCACATACTCTTTCACACCATATTTGTCGTGTGTTTCACGCATGGAACATTTCGTGATCGGATCTGCCAGCATACCAATCTGCGGGAGCATATCCACGATGGTACACTCCGCGCCGCGCGATGCGAAATACTCCACAACATCCAGACCAACGGAACCGCCGCCGACTACAACCACTTTTTTGCCCTTGCAGAAATCATCCGGGTATTCTCCGGCTTTTACTTTCTGAATCATCTCGAAAATGGTATCGACATGACCGGCTGCGATGTTTTCCTTGAGTCCCTTGATCGGCGGAACGACTGGAACGGAACCGGTTGCGTTGACAATGATATCCGGCTTGAACTGTTTGATCTTGTCCACGGTTGCCTCGCAGTTCAGGAAAACATACAGGTTTTTCAGTCTCTTCGCACGTGCTTCCAGATATTTCGGGAAGTCTTTCATACGGTTCTTGCTTGGCAGGTCGGAGATGAAGGTGGAAAGTCCGCCTAATTTACCACTCTTTTCTAATAAGAATACGTTGCATCCAACCTCGGCTGCCGTGCAGGCTGCTTCCAGGCCGGCTGTACCGCCGCCGACTACAACTACGTTGCAGTTTTTACTGACTTTCAGCTTCTTGTAGATATCGCCCTCCGGAACAGCCGGGTTGACGGTACAGCGGATCGGGCGGTTGACGCCGATTCGGTTGCCCGCACAGCCGACGTTACAGGAGATACATTTACGGAGAATCTCTTCCTCACCGTTCTGCACTTTGCTTACCCAGTTTGGCTCTGCAATGAGTCCGCGTCCCATGCCGACAATATCAACATCGCCGCTCTCCAATACTCTCTCAACGACCTCCGGATCGCGGTAGTTTCCCGCATTGATAACCGGTTTACCAAATTTATCCTTCACGGCTCTTGCCATGTAGGAACGCCAGCCATCCGGCAGGAAGTTCGAGTCAATCT
>OGYG01001545.1_pt1 | contig 14151 bp, 12 predicted proteins | sample 1576481 | NCBI WGS metagenome assembly OGYG01 (sample SAMEA3541497, study PRJEB24748) | human gut metagenome | biome: human gut; feature: human-associated habitat; material: faeces | place: China | collected 2012 | reverse complement strand
CCCTGTTGCCGGAGGAATACCAGAAAGCCCTCGAAGAGCCAGCCACCATGCTCCCCGCATGGGACCCGATGGGTGCTTTGGCCAAGTAGCACGCGAAGCGTGCGTCGGCCAAAGCGCCTGAGGCGACAGGCCGTGAAACGAACAGCCCAGTGGGCTGTTCGTAGGCCTGGCTCACGGTCGTAAGACCGTGAGGGACGCCGAAGGCAGCATTGAGCCTCGCCGTAGGCGAGTCCATAATCGCAAGGGCTCGGAGAGCATTGGCCTGATAGCTGCTATAGTCGGGCCTTCGTGCAACGTGCCCGCAAGGCCCAACTTTATAGTCGTATACAAGGAAAGGAGTCGAGCAATGGCAGCACTACGTGGTCCGGATAGTTCCGAGGATGAACGTCGTTTGGGGGAGCAGGCCGTCTTTCCTGAGACCGTCGATGTCAACATTCGTCAGCTTGACCCCATTCCCGCGCCGCGTGCTTTCCTCAGGGAGCAGCCGCTCACCGATGAGATGAGCGAGCTCGTGCTCCACTCGCGGCAGGAAATCCTCGATGTGCTCAACGGCCGCGATGACCGACTGCTCGTCATCGTGGGCCCCTGCTCAATCCACGACCCGAAGGCCGCGCACGAGTACGCAGAAAAGCTGGCTGCCGTCAAGCGCGAGTTGGAAGACCGACTCGTGATCGTGATGCGCGTGTACTTCGAGAAGCCGCGCACCACCATCGGCTGGAAAGGCCTCATCAACGACCCCGATCTGGACGGTCGCTTCAATATTCGTAAGGGCATGTGGCTGGCCCGCAAGGTGCTCACCGACGTGCTGAGCCTCGGCCTGCCCGCCGCCACCGAATGGCTTGACCCCATCACCCCGCAGTACATCTGCGACGCGATCAGCTGGGGTGCCATCGGCGCGCGTAACACCGAATCCCAAGTCCACCGCGAACTGGCCAGTGGCCTGTCCATGCCGGTGGGCTTCAAGAACTCCACCGACGGTTCCATTAAGGCCGCCGCCGATTCCTGTTTCGCGGCCGGCTTCGAGCATCACTTCCTGTCCATTAACTTGGACGGTCGCGTGATTTCCGCCGAAACCAAAGGCAACCCGGATTGCCATCTGGTTCTGCGCGGTTCCAGCCACGGCCCGAACTACGATGCCGAATCCGTGCGTCAAGCTCTGGAAGACCTCAAGGTTTCCAAAGCGTCCGGCCCGAGCCAGCATGGCCTCGTCATCGATGCCGCCCACGGCAACTGCGGCAAAGACGAAAACCGCGAAGCCGAAGTCATCGAAGAGATCGCTGAGCGCCTGGCGCACGGCGAACAAGGCATCACCGGCGTAATGATGGAAAGCTTCTTGGTCGGCGGTCACCAAAAGCCGGCCCCGCTCGACCAGTTGGTCTACGGTCAGTCCGTCACCGACTCTTGCGTGCCGTGGGAACGCACCAACGAACTGCTGCACACCCTAGCCGACGCCGTCACCGCTCGCCGCTCGGCTAAATAGCTTTGTCTTTGTAAAAATGCTCACTGAGACCCACTCAGTGAGCATTTTTTGCCAATAACGGTGGTCATGTCAGTTTGTTCCCGTGACACCTTATCCTTGGGAAGGATACTGACCCAAGGAGAGATGTTATGCAGCAGCAGGAGGAAGCAGCACATTCGCTGCATCCGTTGCAAGTCGGTCCGCAGCCGTTGAACACCCCAGAAGAGCTTCGCGCCATTCGTCAGGCGATGGGGGAGGGGAAGAACCCGCTCGTTGCCACTGATGTGCCGCGTTGGGAAGATCAGGTGGGTGTCAGTCGCATCATCAACCGCCGCGTATTGGAGTTGGAGCCGCTGCCCACGCCCGCGCAAGTGCTCGCTGAACTCCCGCTGACTGATCAGGCTCAGGAAATCGTCGCCTACTCGCGTGATGAGATTCGCGCGTGCCTGTACGGCCAAGACGACAGGCTGTTGGTCATCGTCGGCCCCTGTTCGGTTCATGACCCGAAGGCCGCGCTGGACTACGCGCGCCGATTGGCCAAGCTGAAAGATGAGCTCGGTGAACAGCTGCTCATCGTCATGCGCGTGTACTTCGAGAAGCCGCGCACTACCATTGGCTGGAAGGGCCTGATCAACGACCCGGATATTGATGGCAGCCACAATATTCGCAAGGGCCTGTTGCTTGCTCGCAAAACCTTGCTTGGTGTGCTGAAGGAAGGATTGGCGGCCGCCACGGAATTTCTGGAGCCCACCAGCCCGCAGTTCATCTCGGACGCGGTGAGTTGGGGCGCCATTGGTGCGCGCAACACGGAAAGCCAGATCCACCGCCAATTGGCCAGCGGGCTTTCCATGCCGGTCGGCTTTAAGAATGCCACTGACGGCTCGGTGAAGGCAGCGGTCAACGGTTGCTTCGCCGCTGCTCAGCAGCACACGTTCTTCGGCATTGACCATCTGGGGCGTGCCTGCGCAGTCGAGACCCTTGGCAACCCGGACTGCCATGTGGTGTTGCGCGGCTCGATTCACGGCCCGAACTACGATGCCGAATCCGTGGCCAAAGCCATGGAAGACGTACGCGCCGAAATGCCCGCCGAATCCGCAGCCTCGCATGGTCTGATTGTTGATTGCTCGCACGGTAACTCCGGCAAGGACGAACATCGTCAGGCCGAAGTCGTGCGCAATATTGCCAGCAGAATTGCAGCTGGCGAACAGGGTATTACCGGCATCATGATGGAAAGCTTTATTGAAGGAGGCAATCAGAAGGCCGCGCCGCTTGATCAGCTGGTCTATGGCAAGTCGATTACTGACAAGTGCATCAGCTGGGAAGAAACCGAGGCCTTGCTGCGCGAGCTTGCGGAAGCCGTAGCCACACGGCGTTGGCACTGAGTTGCGTCATCGGCTCTCTCGCGGGAGCAATGCAACGAAACGTCTCTACCCCTCAGCCTGCCATTCGGCGGCCACCTCCCCTGACAAGGGGAGCCGAAAGTGTTGTGAAAGGAACTTACGTATGGGTATGAAAACTGTAGCTATTATTGGCGCATTGGATGAGGAAGTGGCGCTGATCGCCAAATCGCTCACGCATGTGACGCACACCGCCAAGGGCAGCCTTGACATCGTGTCCGGCACGGTCGACTCCTTCGGTTCTGACGTCATCAAGGTTGCCGCAACGGTAGGCGGCATGGGACTGGTCAATGCGGCCGCCACCACGCAACTGCTGATTGACGAGTTCGCCCCGGACGCCGTGATTTTCAGCGGCATCGCCGGCAACCTCAACACCCACCTGCACATCAACGACGTGGTGCTCGGCGGCACCCTGCGCTACCTCGACACTGACATGCGGCTCGTAGGCCAGTGGAAGCCCGGCACTGCGGACGCTCCGGTGGAGGAATTCCACTCTGATGACCGTCTGCTGGAAGTCGCCGACGAGGCGCTTGCCAATGCGGGCATTACCCACATCACCGGCATCATCGCCTCCGGCAACTACTTCGTGGACACGCCCCAAAAGGTCGAGGAGGTCATCCGACTCACCGGGGCTGACGCCGTGGAGATGGAAGGCGCCGCCGTGGCACAGGTCGCCGCCCGCAATAACGTGCCGGCACTGGTGATTCGTGCCCTTTCCGACAACGCCGACACCGATTACGAGGTATTCAAGGAGTTCGACATCTCCGAATACGCCGATACCGCCGCCCGTCTGGCTGTCGACATCGTCAAGCGCCTGTAACTGGTCACCTCCAAGTTCGGCGTTGCCGGTGTGGGCTGGTACATGGCCATCATGGCCGCCCTCGCCCTGCTCGCTCTGTTCCTGATCAAGGAAAGCAAGGACAAGGACTACGAGCTGTAAATAAAGCTCCCCATATTATGCTCCCGCCAGCGGGAGCATTTTGTTATGTCATCCCGCCAAAAATGAACAATAGACGAACTTACGTAGTTTAGGCATCTCACTACGCCTCGCACGTTTTACTCTGGAAATCATGGATATCTGGCAGATCGTCGTGATTGTGGTGCTCGCCGCGCTGATACTGGTGTGGGTTGCCGTCATCGCCTACAACAAAGGCCGCGTTTCAGGCCGGCTCGCCGCCGAGCAGGACCTTTCCCGCGACGAGGATACGCGTTCTCTATTCGGTGATGATGCGCCCGTGCGCCCCACCGAGCGTCGCCTGATTGAAGTCCTGCCCGAAGCCCTGATCGTCACCGACCGCAACGGCCTGGTCCAATATTCAAGCCCCGGCTCAGTGCCATTCGGCCTAGTCTCCGGCGACCGACTCAACTCGCGTGAAGTCGAGGACATCCTCACTCAGGCCGCCGCCGACGGTGGCATGCGTGAGCGTGAGGTTCAGCTGCCGGTCAATCGCAATTCCTATCCGTCCTCTAATGGCCGAGGACTGGAGGCCGGCCAGTCACGCCCGTCCAACACGCTGTATTTGCGTGTGCGCATTGGCGATATCGGCGATGACCTGTACGCCATCTTCATCAACGACATGTCCGAGCAGCGCCGTTTCGAGGCCGTCCGCCGTGACTTTGTGACCAACGTTTCGCACGAACTCAAGACTCCGGCCGGTGCCATCGCGCTACTGGCCGAAACCGTGACCGACGCCGCCGATGATCCGGACGCCGTACGGTATTTTTCCGGCCGTATCTCCAAGGAATCCGCGCGCCTGACCGAACTGGTGCATCATCTTATCGACTTGCAGAAAGCCCAAAGCCCGCAAAGCGTGATCGATGCGCGGCGCATTTCCGCGCTGGATGTGGCACGCGCCGCCATCGCCGCCAATCAGACCCAAGCCGACTCCCGCCATGTGGATATCCGACTGAGTGTCAACGGACAGTCAGTACCCACGAAGGTCGAGGAGCCGGCCGATGGCGAAGGTTCCTTGGAAGAATCAGGCAGCCCAGCCACGAGCGGTCCGATGATCAAGGCCGACAAAGAGGCCATGCAAACCGCCGTCAAGAACCTCGTAGAGAACGCCATCCATTACTCGCCCGAACACACCACTGTGGCGGTCGGCGTGGGGGAGCGCGATGGCAAAGTCACCATTCGCGTGGTCGATCAGGGCATCGGCATCCCCGCCAAATCGCTGGACCGCATTTTCGAGCGATTCTACCGGGTCGACCCGGCCCGCTCGCGCGAGACCGGCGGTTCGGGACTCGGCTTGGCCATCACCAAGCACTGCGTGCAGGAGAACGGCGGTCGGATTTCGGTCTGGTCGCGTACGGGGGAGGGGTCGACGTTCACCATCGAGCTGCCGGCCGCCCCGGATGAGGATGACGACGAGGCCCGGTCGGACGAGTCGACACAAGCGTAGGGCCTTGGTTGGTGCCCGACATGGTGCCATTCCATTGCCACACAATCACACAGTGGGCGAGGTGCGCACACCGCGCGTAGCCCAATTACGCAATTACGTACTTTCGGGAAACAGCAGGCTAACGGAGAACAAATGGTTACGATAATGTCGGAAAACTTTGCGCCTATGCGCACGGGAACATACCCAAGAAAGGCTACTATGACACGCATTCTTATCGTCGAAGACGAGGAATCCTATCGCGAGCCGCTGGTATACCAGCTCACACGCGAGGGGTACGACGTGTCCGCCGCCGCCACTGGCGAGGAAGGTCTGGAACTGTTCACCAAGGGCGGCATCGATTTGGTGCTGCTTGATTTGATGCTGCCGGGCATTGACGGCACTGCACTGTGCCGTCGCATTCGTGAGCAGAGCCGTGTGCCGGTTATTATGCTCACCGCCAAGAGCGCCGAAATCGATAAGGTCGTTGGCCTTGAGATTGGTGCGGACGATTATGTGACCAAGCCGTACTCTTTCCGTGAGCTGCTGGCACGTATTCGTGCCGTGATGCGTCGCAATCAGGCCACTGCCCAGGCTTCCGGCACTGTGGATGACGATATTCCGCTGGTGTGTGGCGATATCGCCATGCAGGTTGGCCAGCATCAGGTCACCGTACGCGGCGAAACCGTGTTCTTCCCGCTCAAGGAATTCGAACTGCTCGAATACCTCATGCAGAACAAGGGCCGTGTGATGACGCGTCACCAGCTGATCGACCGCATCTGGGGTTCGGATTATGTGGGCGACACCAAGACGCTCGACGTGCATGTCAAGCGCGTGCGCTCCAAGATCGAGGAAGATCCGGCGCACCCCAAGTATCTGACTACCGTGCGCGGTCTCGGATACAAGATCGATACTCCCGCGGAGTAAATGGAAGGCGGCCTTCGGGTCGCCTTTTTTGTCGTGGATTGTGGGCTCGCCGCAGGCGAGTCCGCTCCAAAAAACTACGTAGCCTCAACGTAGCCCACAAACATCCAAGTGTTCATCTTCTGTTTACTGATTTCGGTTTTGGGCCCTTGAAACCACCAATACGCTTGTAGTTGTCATGAATTGACCGGGCAGCGCTGAGCCGCCCGCGAATAGTTGATAGAGGGATTAAGTAATAATCATGCAGAAGAACATCCTCGTTCGCTCCATTGCCGCTCTGTCCGGCATTGTGATGCTCGCTTCCGTGGCCGCCTGCGGCGATAACACCGCCACCACGACCGACAACAGCTCCTCCTCCGATTCCACTTCCAAGTCCACCCCGATCTCCGGCAACTTCTCGGGCGCCGGCGCCTCCTCTCAGCAGGCCGCCGTTGAAGCCTGGATCGCCGGCTTCCAGGGCACCAACCCTGAGGCCAAGATCGCCTACAACCCGTCCGGTTCCGGCGCTGGCGTGCAGACCTTCCTGACCGGTGCCACCGCTTGGGCCGGCTCCGACAAGGCCCTTGCCGATGACGAAGTTGAGCAGTCCAAGTCCGTGTGCACTGAAGGCACCGCCTTCGATGTCCCGGTCTACATCTCCCCGATCGCCGTGGTCTTCAACCTCAAGGGCGTTTCCGATGCCGGCAAGCACATCAACATGGACGCTGCCACCATCGCCAAGATCTTCGACGGCAAGATCACCAAGTGGAACGATCCGGCCATCGCCGATCAGAACAAGGACCTGAAGCTGCCCGACACCGCCATCACCGTGGTGCACCGCTCCGATAAGTCCGGCACCACCCAGAACTTCGTCTCCTACTTCAAGGACGTCACCCCTGACAACTGGACCTACGACCTCTCCGAGAACTGGCCGAACGAGGTTGGCCAGGGTGCCAAGGGCACTTCCGGCGTGATCTCCACCGTCAAGCAGGCCGACGGCACCATCGGCTACGCTGACTTCTCCCAGGTCGACGACCTGGGCACCGTGGCCGTCAAGGTCGGCGACAAGTACAACGAGATTTCCGCCGAGGCCGGCTCCAAGGTCATTGGGGATTCCAAGCAGGACGACACCGTTAAGGGTGACAACCGCATCGTCATCAAGATCAACCACGCCACCGAGGCCGAGGGCGCCTACCCGATCGTCCTGGTCTCCTACGACATCGTCTGCCCGGCCTACAAGGACACCAAGCAGGCTGAGTTCGCCAAGGCTTGGCTGACCTACGTGACCTCCGTCGAGGGCCAGAAGGCCGCTCAGGATGCCGCCGGCACCGCTCCGCTGCCCTCCTCCCTGAAGTCCGAGATCACCAAGTCCATCGAGGCCATCAAGACCAAGTGATGACGTCGGCCCGCAAGGGTCGTGTGGACTGGACCTGACAACTGAACGATAGACTGTAGTAGTAAGAGCAGTCGCCGCCAACTTTAAGCCGCAGTCGTAAACCATACGGCTGCGGCTTAAGGCGGGTCAGGACCCGAACGGTTTGGCAACGTTACAGACGAAAACCGCACCACTTGAATACTTGATAACCACCCTATATAAGGAGAATCCGTGAGTTCGCAAGACAAAACGGCTGTGCAGCCAGTTGGTGGCAAGACCGCCGACAAGGTGTTTCGCGGTGTGGCATACGCCTGCGGCATCCTGATCCTGGTTGTACTTGCCGCTGTGTTCCTGTTCCTGTTCTTCCGCGCCTGGCCACTCATCGGTGGCGATCAGGCCGCCAACAGCCAGACCGTGTCCAGCTTTACCGGCGGCAAGGCCAGCAGCTTCTGGGGCTACGTGCTCCCGCTGTTGTTCGGTACTGTGCTCGTGTCTTTGCTGGCACTGCTGATTGCCTTCTTCGTGTCCATCGGCATTGCGCTGTTCATTTCGCATTATGCGCCTAAGAAGCTCGCCACCGCGCTGAGCTATGTGGTCGATTTGCTGGCTGCCATCCCGTCCGTTATCTACGGTTTGTGGGGCGGCCTGATTCTGGTGCCGGCCATCTACCCGTTCTGGAACTGGGTTGCCAACCACCTGGGCTTCATTCCACTGTTCGAGGGCCCGGCCGCCAACCCGTCGCGCACCGTCGCCACCGTGGCTGTGGTGCTCGCCGTTATGATTTTGCCGATTATCACCTCCATGTCCCGCGATATCTTCATGCAGACCCCACGCCTGCACGAAGAGGCCGCGCTGGCGCTCGGCGCCACCAAGTGGGAGATGATTCGTCTGGCCGTGCTGCCCTTCGGCAAGTCCGGTATCGTGTCCGCCTCCATGCTGGCTCTCGGCCGCGCGCTTGGTGAGACGATGGCCGTGTTGATGATCCTGTCCCCGGGCCTCAACTACTCCATCAAGTTGCTGCAGGCCTCGCAGAACCAGACCATCGCCGCGAATATTGCCGCACAGTACCCTGAAGCCAACGATCTGGGCGTCTCCACGCTGATCGGAACTGGTCTGATTCTGTTCCTGATCACGTTCGTGGTCAACTTCATCGCCCGTAAGCTTACCGAGAAAGCGACTGCGTGATGACTGCTGCTGAGAACACTGAAAAGACTCCGATGGACGGCGCTCCCGAAATCGACTTCGATCGTTTCCGCCCGACCCGTTCCGCCATCCAGCGCCGTAATATCATGGACCACTTCATGCGGGTCCTGATCGCGGTGGCGTTTGTGATCGCCTGCATCCCGCTGATCTCCCTGCTGTGGACCACTATCGTCAACGGCATCAAGCGCCTGAACCTGAACTTCCTGAGCTACAACATGACCGGTGTGGTCGGTGGTAACCAGACCCCGTCCGGTGGTTACGGCGGTGTGCTGCACGCCATCATCGGTACTCTCGAAATCACCGCTGGCGCTATGGTTATCTCCATTCCGATCGGTTTGATGTGCGCCGTGTACCTGGTCGAATACTCGAACCGCGGCAAGCTCGCCACCACGGTCTCCCTGCTCGTCGACGTGATGAGCGGCATCCCGTCCATCGTGGCCGGCCTGTTCGCCTTCTCGATGTTCACGATTCTGCTGGGCCCCGGTACCATCAACGGTTTCGAAGGCTCCGTGGCTCTCTCCCTGCTGATGTTGCCCACCGTGGTCAAGTCCAGCGAGGAAATGCTCAAGATCGTGCCGAACGATTTGCGTGAGGCTTCCTTGGCTCTGGGCGTTACCAAGCAGCGCACGATTACCAAGATCGTGCTGCGCACCGCTCTGCCGGGCATCGTCTCCGGTGCCATTCTGGCCATCGCCCGCGTGATTGGTGAGACCGCACCGTTGCTGATGACCGCCGGCTACATCTCCAGCACCAACGTGAACCTGTTCTCCGGCCAGATGACCACCCTGCCGGTGTTCGTCTACCAGGAGTACTCGAAGCTCAGCGCGAACTGCCCGCCCAACGCCGACGCCACCTGCGTGAGCACGATTCCGATGGAACGTGCGTGGGCTGCGGCTCTCGTGCTGATCGTCATCGTGCTGCTGCTGAACCTCATTGGCCGAATCGTGGCGAAGGTCTTCGCCGTCAAGACCGAACGCTAAGCCAGTCGCTAAGCCTAAGCCTTAAGAACACAAGGAAATATAAGGAAACATCATGGGACAACGTATTGACGTCAACCACGAGAACATCTACTACGGCGACTTCCTGGCCGTTGAAGATGTGAACATCAACATCGAGCCGAACAAGGTCACCTCCTTCATCGGCCCGTCCGGCTGCGGCAAGTCCACCGTGCTGCGCACCTTGGACCGTATGCACGAGATCATCCCTGGCGCTCACGTCGAGGGCGAGGTGCTGCTCGAAGGCAAGAACCTGTACGACAAGGACGTGGATCCGGTGGCCGTGCGCCGCGACGTCGGCATGGTCTTCCAGCGACCGAACCCGTTCCCGACCATGTCCATCCGTGAGAACGTGCTGGCCGGTGTGCGCCTGAACAACCACCACCTGGCCAAGTCCGACGCCGACGATCTGGTCGAGTGGGCTCTGCGCGGTGCCAACCTCTGGGAAGAGGTCAAGGACCGTCTTGACAACCCTGGCATCGGCCTGTCCGGTGGCCAGCAGCAGCGTCTGTGCATCGCCCGCGCCGTGGCCGTCCACCCGCAGGTGCTGCTCATGGATGAGCCCTGCTCCGCTTTGGACCCGATTTCGACCCTGGCTGTCGAGGATCTGATCGACGAGCTCAAGAGCGACTACACCATCGTGATCGTGACCCACAACATGCAGCAGGCCGCCCGTATCGCCGACTACACCGCCTTCTTCAACCTGAAGGCCGTGGGCCAGCCCGGTCACCTCGAGTACTTCGCGGACACCATGACGATGTTCAACAACCCGCAAAACGAAGAAGCCGAGCGCTACATCTCTGGAAGGTTCGGCTGATCGTTTCCTGCGCGCAGCGTAATGATTTGTGCGTAGGAGAAACGACAAAGCCCGCCGCAAGGCGGGCTTTCGCATATTCAGCGCGAGTATTGCCGAGTATTACCGTTCTCGCAACGGAGCGAGCTGGAATACTTCGTCAGACTGGGCGGCGACTTCGGGGCTGTGGGTCACGATGATCACGCATTCGTTCTCGTTATGGGCCAGATGCTTGAAAATCGCCATAATGTCGTCCTGCGTGGCCAGATCGAGATTGCCGGTCGGTTCGTCGGCGACTTCCCGCTTCGGTCGATCGACGGGAGAACGGCGGTAAAGCGGTACAAGACAAGTCCGCACGATGAACACTCCGTGATAAATTTTCTGTTAACGTGCGAGTATGGAAGAATGGTCGCAGCGAGGTCCAGCAAAGGAGCATAGGTGAGTACTGGTCTGATCGTCAGCATCGTCGTTGTCGTTATTATCGTTGTCTTGATTGGTTGGGGCGTCAGCGCCTATAACAACCTGGTGACGCTGAAGAACCGTGTGAAGAACGGTTGGGCGCAAATCGACGTGCAGTTGAAGCAGCGCGCCGACCTCATCCCGAACCTGGTGAATACCGTCAAGGGGTACGCATCCCACGAGTCTGAAGTCTTCACTCAGGTGACCGCCGCCCGCGCCGGCGTAGTGGCTGCGGCCAGCAACCCGAGCACGACCACTGCTCAGCGCGCCGCCGCTGAAAACCAGCTGTCCCGCGCCCTGTTCAACCTGCAAGCCACGGCTGAGGCATATCCGCAGCTGCAAGCCAACCAGAACTTCATGGATCTGCAGAACCAGCTCAAGGAACTGGAGAACAAGATCGCCTACGCCCGTCAGATCTACAACGACGTGGTCCTGAAGCTCAACACCGCCATCGAAACCGTGCCGACGAACATCATCGCCGGTTTGTTCCACTTTGAACAGGCGCAATACTTCGAGGCCGATGATGCCTCCCGTCAGGTGCCACAGGTCCAGTTCTGACCCGCTCCAGGCCCGTCCGGTATGCCGCCGGCCGGGCCCGTATTGTCTTAAGAGAGGGAAGATATGTGGATACGATTCATTCGCGCCGGAATCGTCAGCATTGTTGCCACGGTGGTGTTGGCAGTTATCACCTTGGCGATAATCGAGACTTCCGCGTTCGGCGATTCGGCCGACCTCAGCTACCGCACGCTGGACTATGATGTGACCGCCACCGCGAACGGTGATTTGAAGGTCACGCAGCATATCGACGTCAAGATGCGTGAGCGTACCGACAGTGACGACAACACCAAGCCGTGGAAGCAACTGTTTCAGCAATACACGCTGAACTCCGGCACCCTGACTGATATCAGCGATATCAGCGTGCGCAACGTCACAGACGGCATCGACTATGCCCAACAGAGCGAGCCCAAGCTGCCCAGTGACGTCTTTTCCGACAAGGAATGGAACAGTGACTACGCCAACCATTGGTATATCGCCGATGTGAGCGATGGCAGCGACCATCCAAAGGCATACACGCCCGGTACCGATGGCCTCAAGCCCAGCGCCTCCGCCACCGAAGATAACACGACCGTGGAGATCGGCTGGAATATTCCGGTCACCACCGAGGCCGACAGTATGAAGTTCGACGTGAGCTTCACCATGCACGATGTGGCCACCAAATGGAAAGACGTGGCCTCCTTCCAATGGGAGCCGTTCGGCAAGAAGAACCAAGTGCCTATCGGCACGGTCACCGGCACCGTCCACTTCCCCAACGGCATCACCGGCAAAACCTCATGGGCATGGCTGCACACCGAGCGCACTTCGGAAACCAAGCGCAACAGCGACGGCAGCTACACGTTCACGGCCTACAACATCCACAATGGCGACTACCTCGATGTGGTCGCGGCGTTCGATGCCGCCAAAGCCAAGGGCATCGCCCGCAAGGGAACCGGCAATCATCTCAAGGACCTGAAACAGGACGAATATAAGCAACAGCAGCGCTGGCTCGACAAGCAACGATTCGCTGCCAGAGCTCGTCTCGTGTTCTGGATTGTCAGCATCGTGCTCGGCATCGCGTTGTGCGCGTGGGGTATCTGGGCTGTGATCTCCAGCAACCGGCATGCGCAATACAGTGGCAGCGTCGAATACTGGCGCGACCAGCCCGGCATCAGTCCGGCTTCCGCAGCCCGTCTGATTCGCGTGGTCGATCCGTCGACGCGCCAATCCGATGAAGACCGCCAGCTGACCGCCACCATGCTGTCGCTCGCCGTCAAGAAGGCCATTGCCGTCTATCCGGGGCCGTCGGACATGTATCGCGGCATCGACATGAGCCAGGCCACGCCGGTGGGCTTGAGCCAAATGATTGCCGCCGACCAAGGCAAGCAGTATGCGGCAGGCATCACCAGCACCATCGTGATTCTGCCGCTCGCCATTGATGAGGCACCCAACGCGCAACAGTTGGGATTGAGCGAATCGGAAGATGCGCTGCTGAACCTGCTCATCGTCATTTCGCAGCGCGTGGGCAGCCCGGTATTCGACCTGAACCAGATGAAGGCGACCTGCCAGAACTGGCAAGACGGCTATATTGAGCTCGGCAAATTCACCGGTGCATGCAGCATGGAATACCAGCGGCTGGGTGCCACGCGCTCTGTGGGCTGGCAATGGATTCTCCCCGGCGTACTGGCCGTCGTGCTGGGATTTGGTTCGCTGCTGGCCAACAGCTTTATCGGATACCCGGTGGCTGGTCTTATCGAGCTGCCGGTATCCCTGGTCGGACTGTTCTGCTCGATGGCCGGCGCGATGACCGTGCTCACCGACCAAGGCCAGGATATCGCCGGCCGGACTCTGGGCCTTAAGCGTTATATGGAAGACTTCTCCAACTTCACCGACCGTGGTACCGCCGATTTGGCCTTGTGGGATTGGTATATGGTCTACGCCGCCGCGTTTGGCATTTCCGATCGCGTGATGCGTGAGCTGGCCAAGGCCTATCCTCAGGTCAACGATCCGGCTTGGCTGGATGCCAACGCCTCCAACTCGTTGTTCTACTGGAACTACCGCCCGTATGGCTGGTACAGCCACCGTCATAATGGTCCATTCGACCACGATGCTGCCGGGCAGATGGACCCGGGCATTAGCGGCCCAGCTCCGGCTTACGGAGGCACATCGTTTGCCGGCGGATTCTCCGACCTCGGCTCGCAGCTGAACTCCGGACTCGCTGACATCAGCTCGACCATCAGCGCGGCAGCACCATCCGCCGATTCCGGTGGCGATTTCTCCAGCTTCGGCTCGGGCGGCGGCTCCGGTTTCGGCGGCTCGTTCGGCGGTTCCGGCGGTGGTTCGTTCGGCGGTCGTTAAATACGCATTACCCCTTCTTTAGCTCCTTTTTGTCCCGGGGGGGGGGGCTACTCTTGATGCCCGATGGCGATAGGGTGCCCCCATTGACGTAGGCTTATTGGGTTGTTTGTGGGTTGATCTCCTTATCGTCTTGACAAGAGAAGACGGAAAGGAGTTTATGATGCGTCTGCTTGACAATGCGGTAGGCCGCGTGTGTATAGCGTTAATTACAGCAATGGCGTTGCTCATCACCGGTGTGGGATTCACATCCGTGGCGAATGCGGCTGATATCCCCGATTTCAATCCGAGCAGCCCGTC
>OGYG01001542.1_pt1 | contig 14161 bp, 10 predicted proteins | sample 1576481 | NCBI WGS metagenome assembly OGYG01 (sample SAMEA3541497, study PRJEB24748) | human gut metagenome | biome: human gut; feature: human-associated habitat; material: faeces | place: China | collected 2012 | reverse complement strand
AGTCAGGGCACAAAATTTCCGCAAAGCGCCGCAGCTTTAATTGTGCGGTGTTGCCCTATATTACGGCAATACCGCATAATTGAACAGAAGCGATTGTGGTATGCCTTAAGTATACCATAAATTGCAGGAAAAAACCGCTCTATTTTTATTTGGCGCAGCCATTTCCCGTATTTGCCTTGACGAAACGCGCTGTAAATTGTATCATATAGGTATATCATTGTGTCCACATGGCAACTTGGCGGCAGCGTGACAGGCTGAGGAGAAATCCGCCGATGTCATCCAGATGCAACGCAAACAAAGGGAGTATGTAGGTATGAAAAAAATTCTAAACAGCCTGCCGTTCAAGCTGCTGCTTGGCGTTGCGGTGGGCATCGTGCTCGGTCTGGTGGCAAACGAGGCCGTGATGAACGTGGTCGTGACGATCAAGCAGGTGCTCGGTCAGATCATCACGTTCTGTGTGCCGCTGATCGTTATCGGCTTTATTGCGCCGTCCATCACCAAGCTGGGCCACAACGCTTCCAGAATGCTGGGCATTGCGCTCATTATCGCGTATGTGTCGTCGGTCGGCGCGGCGCTGATGAGCACGGCAGCCGGTTACGCACTCATTCCGCACCTGTCGATCGTATCGCAGGTTGACGGCCTGCGTGAGCTGCCCGAGGTACTGTTCCAGCTGGAGATTCCGGCGGTCATGAACGTGATGAGCGCACTGGCGCTGTCGCTGATGGTCGGTCTGGCCATCACCTGGACCAAATCCAAGATGATGGAGTCCCTGCTTGACGAGGTGCAGAACATTGTCCTCGCCATCGTCACCAAGATCATCATCCCGATTCTGCCGTTCTTTATCGCGTCCACCTTCTGCGGTCTGGCGTATGAGGGCACGATCACCAAGCAGTTTCCGGTGTTCATCAAGGTCATCATCATCGTTATGATCGGTCATTATATCTGGATGGCGCTGCTCTATGGAGTTGCGGGCGCATACTCGGGCAAGAACCCGATCGAAGTAGTGAAGCACTACGGTCCGGCGTACATCACCGCAGTCGGCACGATGTCCTCCGCAGCGACTTTGGCAGTTGCTCTGCGCTGCGCAAAGAAATCCACGGTGCTGCGCAAAGACATGGTTAATTTCGGTATTCCGCTGTTCGCCAACATCCATCTGTGCGGCTCGGTGCTGACCGAGGTTTTCTTCGTCATGACAATCTCGCAGATTCTGTATGGCAAGATTCCGTCTGTCGGAACCATGATCCTGTTCTGCGTGCTGCTCGGCATTTTCGCCATCGGCGCACCCGGCGTGCCGGGCGGTACGGTTATGGCTTCGCTCGGTCTGATCACCGGCATCCTGCTGTTTGACGGCACCGGCACCGCGCTTATGCTGACCATCTTTGCCCTGCAGGACAGCTTCGGCACCGCCTGCAACGTCACCGGCGACGGCGCGCTGACGCTTATTCTGACCGGCTACGCGAATAAGCATCATATCGCGGAGGAAAAGCGTGAGGTTGAGGCAGCAGAAGTTCAGTAATCAAATATGAGAAAAGGAGCCTGCTTTTGCGGGCTTCTTTTTTGTATCGGGAGAAAACAGGTGCTATGATGGGAAAAGTGCGGTGTATCGCATACGGTGCAGCGTATGCGTTGGTTATTTCGACTGCACCGGAAGCAAGCGCTGCAAAGCAAATTTGCTGCAAGAATTTTCACAAAACACTTGACTTTTCCCTCCGGATTTGGTATCCTATTTAGGCAAGGTTTGATAGACCGTTGCAAATCCGGGTGTAGCGCAGCTGGTAGCGTGCTTGACTGGGGGTCAAGAGGCCGCAGGTTCAAGTCCTGTCACTCGGACCATATAAAACCGCTTATTCGCAATGAATAAGCGGTTTTTTGTTGCTTTTGTGGCGTTTATGAATCTCGCAGACTGCATTAAAATCCAAGCCGAAACAAAACGGATGCCTCTCCAAGCACAGAGAAGCATCCGTTTTGCAATTTCAATTATTTAACGGAAAACTATGGCCGCAGCACACAGCAAATCACGAAGCGACAATCACACGGATTTTCCCGCCGTTTTCCGCCGTTTTATTGGCGTATACGCGGAAGCTCGTATAGTTGGATTTCGCCGTCTGCAGCGAAATAAACCTGTTCTGCTCCGAGATATAAACGCCAATGTTCTCTGCCAGCTCGTAATAGCCGTCCTTGGTGCGGACACCGGAGGAACCGTCAAATGCCGACGGCTTTACCGTGTCGATCAATGTCAGCTTGAGCGTATCCAGCGAGGTATTGACGATGCTTGCATCGGTTGAGTACCCTCTGGGGACTGCAATCGGTACACCGCCCAGACCGCGCGGCAGCGTGAGTACACGGAATGTGCTTTCCTCCTGCTTTGCACCGTCCCAATGGCGGAGCACAACATATTCCGGAGAATTGCCATTTTCCCCATCCGTCTTATCTCGCTTACCATAGCCAATACCATAAATCCAGCTTTCTCCGGTCACATCGCCCAGAACAATATTCGTAACCGTACCTGCATTATCCTGCACGGTATACTTAATCTGCGAAGCCGGAACCGAGGTCAGGTCAATATCGCTGACGTTGATCGCGTTCAGCGGTGCGCCGGAGAGCACCTCCTCATACACGCGCACCTTGGAGGAAACGGCGTTACCGCCCAGCTTGCCCTCCGCAACAGACCAGTTTCCGGCGGTCTTTCCGGAGAGCGTGCGGCGAATCAGGTCTGCCCCCTCACCGGACTGGCTGACCGTAACCAGACGACCCATCACATCGGTTTTTACGTCCTTGGCGATTGGAATATCCCGCAGTGTCAGACCGTTTGTCAGCGTGACCGTGGCCTTTTCTCCGCCAATTTTGGTGACAATGCCCTGCATCTCCGCGCTGACGTCCTTTTTCGGATACGCAGCCGCAACATTGCCGTCCGCGTCAAACAGCAGCGTGATGTAATCGTTCAGCTTCATATCCTTGAACGTTGCCGCCGCCTCGGAGGAAACCGAGAATTTCTGTCCCAGAATCTCCACCTGAGAGGGATGGCTGTACGTTGTCGAGTCGGTCTGATATTTTCCGCTCAGCCTGGTGTCCGAAACGATCGCCTGACGGTTTGCGGCATCAAGCGTCACAACATCGTACTTTTTCAGCTTGCTCGCGTCGATCTTCGCACCGTTTTTGATGATCGTATACTCCGCCGGAATCCTGCGCGAGGTCGCCAGACCGTAAACGAACGAGTGCGCGGTGCCTGCTGTCGTTTTCGGCAGGACTGCCATCAGCTGCAGCACGCCGTACTCGTTGTAGTACAGGGTCAGCGTGTCGCCGGACTGCAGGTTCGCCCATGCATTTTCGTACTCATTCATGACATGGTCGCGGCTGATATACAGCTTGGTCTTGCGGTCCGGACGCAGTGTTCCGTTCGTGGTAACGATACGATCTGCTGCCGCATTGACAACCTCATAGGCTTCGGTCTTGTTGCCGTTCGGAATCACACCGACCGCAACCTTGCTGCTGCCCTTGCCGATAACGATTGTGCCATACACACCGATCATGCTGCTGTCCAGCGTACCGGCGGTCTTACGAGGAGATTCCGCATCCACAACACCGTCCTCATAGAACAATGCCGCATCTGCAGCAAGGCCGCTGTATGTCTTTCCGGTCTCGAGCAGAATGCAGTCCTTGACCGTCGAGGACGCGACCTTGTCAAGCAGTGTGCTGCCCTCTTCTCCCTTTTTATCCGTATTCAGAGCGTTCAGCAGAAGCACCGCCGCGTCTCCGCGCTTGACTGCGGCATGCGCATCCGCAATCGTGACACCGTCCGTCAGACCGATGGCCTGTGCCTGCGCGATATAGTCCGCAGGCCAGAACGGACCGACGTCCTCCTCTTTATAGCCCAGCATACGCAGCAGCATGGTGCAGACCTCACCGTAGCTGACAATCTTATCCGGGCCAAAGCTGCCGTCCGCATAGCCGCGGATAATGGACTTTTCCTTCAGTTCCGGATGGCGTACTGCCGCGTTGATATACGGCGCTGCCCAGTGCGAATGCTTAACATCCGGAAAAATCGTGTAGCTGGCATACGGACTTACATCCGTCACACCCATAGCGGTAACCGCCAGCTTGCAGAACTGCGCCCGCGTCAGCGCCTTGCCCGGCGCGAAGCTGCCGCCGCCTACGCCCTGCATGATACCCAGTGCATCCAGAACGGCGGCCGTCTGCGATACCCTGCTGTCTGAAATATCGGTAAACACCGCCGAAGCCGGTGCAACCATGATCAAGCCTGCCAGACACAGGCTGACAAATCTTTTTTTCATTTTCCTACCTGTCCTTTCCTTTTACTGCGTCCGCAGCGCATCTACCGGCTGCAGATTCGAGGCTTTATTGGCGGGATACAGTCCGAAGATGATACCCAGCAGCGCAGAAAACAGAAATGCGCCGATGACCAGTCCCGCAGAGGGCAGTACGGTGAACTGCTCCACGGTCGGCATGTAACTGTTCTGCGTTTTCGCAAGCAGCAGATTGCCCAGTACCGCCGAAAGGAAGCAGCCGAGCACAATGCCGATCACACCGCCGCAGCACGAGACCACCGAGGCTTCTACCAGAAACTGCCCGATAATATCCCGCTTGCGGGCGCCGATTGCCATACGGATACCGATCTCGCGGGTGCGCTCGGTGACAGACACCAGCATGATATTCATGATGCCGATACCGCCAACAAGCAGCGAGATTCCGGCGACACCGCCGCCGAGCAGCGCAAGCATGTTGTTGGAGGACTCGCTCTGCTCCTGCCACTGGCTGTCCGACGAAGCAGAAAAGTATCCGTTTCCCGCCTCGCAGCGGCCCTGCATAAAGCCCGGCAGAAGCTCGTCTGTCAGCTCGGCAATCACGTCCTTGTCCGCCGCCTTCACGATATACTGGCGGTCTGCCATGCCGTATACACTCATCATCGTGCTCTGCAGCGTGTACGGCATCACAATCATCTGATCGTCTGTATTCAGCTTACCGTCATACTTGCCGGCATACACGCCGATGACTTCAAAGCCCTTGCCGCCGATCTGCAGCTTCTGCCCGATCGGACTCATCGCCCCGAAGAAATACTTACGCAGTGTTTCTCCGATCACACAGACGCGGGCGCGCGTACGGCAGTCCGCAGCGGAAATATCCCGTCCGGCGGAAATCGCATGACTTGTCACCTCGCCGTAATGCTCGTTGCCGAAGTACATATAGGTGTAGCCGCTGTTGCTGTCGTTGTTATCCAGTCTTTTGGCCCGGTACTGGATGCCGCTGTTCTGCCAGTCGTAATACTGGCTCTGCGGCGACCATGCAGCGATTTTGTCGGACAGATCATTCGTTATATAGTCCTCAAACTCCTGCCAATCGCGGTTTTTCGCACCGTATCCGTAGATGTTGATGCGGTTGACACCCATCGCCTCATACTGCAGACGCTGCAGCTTGCTCGTGCCCTGAATCGACGCCACGATAGCGATAACCGATGCCACACCAATGATGATGCCCAGCATGGTCAGAATCGAGCGAACCTTGTTGTTCAGGATGGACTTGAACGCCATACGAACCGTCTGCATCCAATTCATACGGCCCCTCCTTTCATGTCCGAAATGATCCTGCCGTCCTGTATCGTCACAATGCGTTTTGCCATCTGTGCAAGATGGTTGTCATGCGTGATGAGGATGATGGAGGTTCCCTGCTCATTGAGTGCAGTCAGCTTGCGCATAATATCCAGACCGGAGGCAGAATCCAGGTTGCCGGTCGGCTCGTCCGCCATGATGATCGGCGGCTTTGCCGCCACTGCCCGCGCGATCGCAACACGCTGCTGCTGTCCGCCGGACATCTCACCCGGACGGTGATCCATGCGCTTTTCCAGTCCGACCGAGACTAACGCCTCCTGTGCCAGACGGCGGCGTTCCTCCCGCGGCATACCGCGGTAGATGAGCGGCAGCTCGACATTTTCGAGCGCCGTCAGCGCCGGAATCAGATTAAAGCCCTGAAAGATAAACCCGATCTCCCGGTTGCGGATACCGGACAGCACAGACGGCTTCATATCGCTGACCGGCTGCCCGTTCAGATGATAGGAGCCGTAGGTCGGAATATCCAGACAGCCGAGAATGTTCATCAGCGTGGACTTGCCCGAGCCGGACTGTCCGAGAATGCACAGGAACTCTCCCCAGGATACCTGCAGCGAGATATCATCCAGTGCACGCACTTCGTTTTCTCTTCCTTCGTTGTAAATCTTGCTCATGCGCTGAACGTCAATCAACAATTCAGCGCGGCGCTCCGTGTCAGGAGTCTGCGCCTTTCTTTCCCACATAAGCGCGCCCTCCTCAACCGACGAACATGCCGTCATCCGACATATCGGCATACAGATCGCTCGGTCCGGCAAGGAACACCTCGGTGCCTTCTTCCAAACCGCCGAGGATTTCCGTGTTGGTCGAATCGGCAATGCCGGTCTCGACCGGTACAAGCTGATAATCCTCCGGAATACCTTCGGTACCCTCGGGAATCGGCAGGGTCTCTTCAAACGGAATCTCGTTTCCGTTCTCGTCCGTCAGCGGCTTGGCGAATACAGCTGTGCCGCTGTCCGTGTTGACGATAGCCGACGACGGTACCATCAGGCAGCCGTAGGACGAGGCCGTCGTGATTTTATATTCGATAGACATGCCGCTGTAAATTTTCTGTCCCTCCAGCGGATCCACCGAAATGACCGCCTTGAAGGTCGGCATGCTGCCCTGCCCGTCACCGGAGCTCTGTGTCGGCTCCAGCGCTACCGACTGCACCTCGCCGGTCAGCGAAATCTCGGAGCCGTCCGACGCGTACATCGTCATAGTCGCCTGCTGTCCTTGCTGCACCGAGCCGATATCCATCGAGGAGACCTCGGCGTTGACGACAATATCATTCAAATCGGCAACCACAACGAGCGTCTCCGAACCGGTCGCCTCCTGTCCTTCAACCGCGTTCAGGCTGACAACAATGCCGTCCATCGGAGAGGTAACGGTCGAGTTTTGAATCTGCTGCTGCAGTTCGGCAATGTGTGCCCGCTTTTCGTTTGCAGCCGTCTTTGCACTGTCAACCGTGCGGTTTGCCGCCGCAATACCATTCTGCGCGGCTGCAATCTCATCCTGAGAAGCGTCACTCGACAGGGACATGATAAGCGCACCGCCGTTGTAGGTGCTGTAGCTTGTGCCGTTCAGCTTGATGATCTCGCCGCTCATCTGTGCGGTGACGGCTTCCTCGCGGCTGTATTCCAGTGTGCCTGCGTTCGCCGGATAGATCGCACCGAGACGTCCGGCATTGATTGTCGCTGTGGCTGTCATGACCTTTGTAAGCGAACCGGGGTTATTCACCGTAATGCCGACGCGGATAACGCGCACACCCTCACTCGAAATCTGCTGCGCTGTCTCGACCGACGATACCGTACCGCTCACCTCGCTCATCGCAGAAGCGATGGATACCGTGGCCGCCTGTCCGGTGCGAATGCTGCGGGCATATTCTGCGCTAAACGCCAGCGTCAGCTTCATCTGGCGGTCATTTACCATGTAGCCGATGACCTGTCCCTCGCTCACCTGCTCACCGACACGGAAGGACACATCCTTGTTGTCCGAATCCTTGGTTGGAATCAGTTTGCCGGTAAACGGCGCCGTGATGTGCAGACGGCTCAGTTTTCTCTGCGCCGCGCTCAAGTCGGACTGTGCCTTGGAGACCTCCAACTGCGCGTCCGAGACACCGCGTTCCGCCTCGGTCAGTTCCTTCTGTGCATCCGCAAGCTCCTTGCGAGTTTCGGTCGGGTCGATTACAAGCAGCGGATCGCCGGTGTGCACCTCGTCGCCCTCGGCAACCAGCACCTGTGTTACCTTGCCCTTAACCTCCCGGCCAAGCTCCTCACGTTTTTTGGCAGCAGTAACGCCGCTTCCCTCTATGTAGGTCTCCAGATCGCCGCAGCTGACCGCAGCCGTGGTTTGCGTCACATTCTCCGTGCCCGCATCGCGGGATTTCACCACAGCCCAGATGCCGCCGCCAAGCAGCAGCGCAATTGCCGCCGCCGTAATGCCGATACGCGCACCCTTGCTCAGTCTGCGCTTTTTGCGATTCATTTTGTCTGCGTATTTGTTGCGCTTGGGCGACGCCTCGGCTGCAGGCTCTGCCGCGATTTCATCCTGTACCGCAGGCACTGCCTGCGTCTGCTCTAAAGGCGATTCTTCCTGTTTCTTGTGTCTGCCGAATACCTTCTTCTCGTTTTGACTCATACTATGATGTCCTTTCTGTTCTCTATCCATTATTGATAAAGCGGCATAGCCGCCTTATTTCCACGTAAATCTGTGCTTGTAAAAGGTTAAGCATCCTAATCTGAGTGAATATAACTTTTTCAGCGGCACCTCCACTGCCGCTTCCGATCGCTGTCAGACTTTCTCGGGATTCGTTCCCCTGTCCGCATATTGCACATTTGTGCATCGGACATGTATAACATCATATTAGCATATTGCATAAACTCTTGCAAGACGTGTTTGCTTACAATTTAGTTAAGGTAATACCGTATAATTGAACAAGAGCGATTTGCGAATAAATTTTGCGTACTGATGAGGCGCGGTTTCGCAGCAAACCTGCCGTATTGCAGGAAATCTCGGCAGCACGGACGACTGGGTGACGGGCGGAAACGATAAGTTAGAATAAACTAACCCATCTGCAGTATATACCGTAACTAATAAGGCTGTATATGTCTGTGCTTTCCTTTATTATATGAGCAGAGCAGGTTTTATGCGCTGTCCAAAAGCAAATTTTCAACGCTTGTTTTCCTGCGCTGGCAAAACGCGTTTGCTTATCATATTTTCTGGCTTCCGTCACAGCATTTGCATCTCATATTTCGACCTTTGGTGCGCAACCTACTATCAGCAAAACCCAACACACCAAACCGAATCGAAAAGGAGCGAACAAACATGACTAACACGAAAAATGGTTCTAATCAGGGCATGGTACCGGAAGCACGCGCGGCAATGGATCGCTTCAAAATGGAGGCAGCTGCCGACCTTGGTGTTTATTCGCCACAAAAACTGCGGTGATTTTTGAGGTCAATAAACGCCAACGGGGGTTGGTGTTGACCTCCTTAAAAATTGACTGCTTTGTTGACTTCACGGATGGCCTCTCCGTTCATCTCGCCGATGAAGCGGTAGAAGATGCGGATACTCTGGCGGTACGAAGTCCGAGGGCTTGCAATCTTCTGACCCTTCGGTAAAATCTTCTCGCCGATTTCAATGCGCTCGATGAATGTGTGCAGGATGTCACGATCCAGCTTTTCGATATGAGAGTATCGCTTGGCAATATCAAAGAACAGTGTATAGGCATTTCGGATGCTCTGGTCTTCCGAGGTGTCCGTAAGCAGCTTCTGCCGCTGTTCCTCCAGTGCCTGCCGTTCCTTGCCAAACCGCTCCATCATTTCGTCGAGCAGGTCATCGCTCAGGTTGCCTGCGGCGTTATCCCGATAAGCCCGCTCAATCATTTTAATGATACGCTTGGACTTGGTTTCGATGTCTGCAAGGGTCTGTTCCTTATTCTCCACGCCCAGTGAAGCATTCGCCTGCCGGATGGCTTCCTGCGTAATCTGCTCAATCTCCGCTTCGTCAAAGGACAGCAATGCATTGAGGTCACAGCGAACGATTTCGAGCAGATCCTCATATTTGATACGTGCACCGTGCTGACAGCGGTTTATCGTGCGATTCGCCAGATTGTTGCATACCAGATACCAGTATTTCTTTCGCTCACCCTTGTAGACCGAGCCGCCGGAGCACATCGCTGCGCCGCAGTGTGCACAGTATGCGATACCTCCGAAAATACTGTGTCGGAATGATGGATTTGCTGCATTCGCCTTGGTGTTTTCGCTCAAAAAGTGTTCCGCCAAATCGAACTGCTGCTGTGTTACCAGCGGTTCATGGGTGTTTTCGGTGATGGCCCAGTCCTCCTGCGGCACAGGCAGTTTCTTCTTGGACTTGACATTGACCTTTCGCGTCTTGCCGAGAATGGTATGCCCCAGATAGACCCGATTGCGTAAAATACGCTTGACCGTCGTGTAATTCCAAAAATCAGATGCTCGTGCAGCACCGCGGTCAGTGAAGTTATCTCGAAACTCCACACGATATTTCAGCGGCGGACATATACCGTCCTCGTTAAGCTGCTTCGCAATACTGCGGCAGGATTGTCCCTCGGCCGCCAGCGCGAAAATCCGCTGTACGACCGGCGCGGTGTTTTCATCCGGGACAAGCTGGTCAGTAGTGCGTTCGGCCTTGCGGTAGCCATACGGCGGGCACGCGGCGTACTTTCCCTTTTTGCGCTTCATGTCAAGCGTCTGCTTGACCTTGCGCGAGGTATCACGCAGGTAAACATCGTTCATAGCAAACTGGAACGGTGCCATCAGATTATCGCCCATAGAGTCAAAATCGTTGCCCGGTGCCAGATAGTGGATACCATGCTCCGGGAAAAAGCGTTCCGCGTAGTAGCTGGATTCGGTCATATCACGGCCCAGACGGGACAGGTCTTTGGTAATGACCGTGTTCGCTTTTCCTGCCGCCAGGTGATTGAGCATTGCCTGAAAGCCCGGGCGTTCAAAGTTGCCGCCAGAATATCCGTCATCCACGAACTCACTCACGATGATGATGCCTTGTTTTTTACAGTAGTCCCGGATAATCTCGCGCTGGTTGGTGATACTTTCTGATTCGTTACCGTATTTCTTTTCTTCGTCAGACAGACGCAGATAGCTGTCAGCCAGCTTCAAGTGGTTCGTCATAATGTTCTCCTTTCCCGAACCACTCATTTACATACCTTTATTATATCATCTGTTTGGCTGAGTGGCTAATTTTGATGCCTTGTTTGGCCGTGGTAATGATTTCCTCGACTACAACATCCTGTGGTGTCTTGCTTTGCGTGAACACCCGTTCGATCACATAGGTTACAGGTCCTATCTGATATAAGTTTTCCTTGTCTTCCAAGTTATCACCTCTCGGATAAGTATTTCCTAAAAAGAGATTATTACTCTCTAAAATACGGTTTTATTGTAAAGTGGAGCCGCCGTATACACAGCGGCCCCGCTATTCTTCTATTGTCGGCGTTTGTACCCGTATCCTGTTCCTGATGGACTGCCTGTTGTGACAGGACACCGTATTCGGCACATTGGCACGCTCGCTCCGAAACCTCCTCTCTGGTGGTCGTGGCCTGCTTCCCCTGTGCAGTATCTAATACGGACGCTCATTTCAGTTTTCAAGGTGCAAAGGTGGAAAGGTTGAGAACAATCCTTACCAGCCTTTCACAGAGGACAACGAATTGTTATCCTCTGTGAAGGATTGGCAAGGTTATTTATCGCAGTTCAAAACGGTCAAGGATGGCTTTCACCAGTTTGAATTGGAGTTCTTGGTATAGTTCTTCATCGAAGCAAGTATAGACCGTACCGCTGGCATCGTACAGTTCAAACTGGCTGAGTTTCAGCATATATCCCTGATAGTGCCGCAAAATCTTTTCAAGCGCCGTATTATCACCATTTTTCGCCTTTGCGATGATATCCAGCGGCACACGGCGGATGACCGCCCGATTATGTTTCTGATTGTTTTTCAAGTAATTCCCTCATTTCTTTCAGTGCTTTGGTTCTGGCTGATTGTATCGTACTTCGCACGACATGAAACCGTTCGCTAATCTGTTGGTCTGTCCAATCGCAAAAATAGGCAAGCAGAACGATTTGCCGTTTTCGTCTTGAAAGCTGGAGCAACGCCTGTGCCAGTGCATCGTTGTTGATATTTATCGGCAATTCTAAATCATCAAACAGGTATTGTTCCAACGGGCAGATTGGGTCGTTATGTATCGGCTCAAATAGCTGGCCGTCCGGCAGTTCCGAAAACAAAACTTCCGTTGCATGGTGTCTCTGTTCGGCTCTGTACCAGTCCCTTGCAAAATTCCGCAGGACAGTTTTGCAGAAGCTATCGAACTTGCCTTCAATACGGGAAATGTTTTTATCAGACCATTGCATAGTCCACACCCCCTTTCCGCGCATGGCGTTGATGGGGAGGTGCTGCTTTCTGTCCTGATACTGACTAATACGATTTAGAAAAGCAGAATGCCAATCTTGCCGGTTAAATTTCAAAAAAATTTGGAGTGCAGAATATATGATTATACAATCCAAATATCATTAGACGCAGTGTGAAGATACGAAAAAAGGCAGAACGGATAATCGTTCTGCCTTTGATAAATGTTTTTTGTCATGTAATTCTGCCAATCATTTCATTGAACTGTGCCTCAGTGATGCGTTTAATTCCCAATTCGATCGCCTTTTTATGCTTTGCCGTACCAGAATCCGGTGTATTGGTGATCAGATAATCAACAGTGGGAGAAAGCGTTTCTGTCAGTGATGCACCGCAGGTCATCAAGCATTCCTTCAGCACATCTATTTTCCTGTCAGATTCTTTTCCTTATTTTTGTAGAGAGCGCTCTCTCCAAACTGGCGAAGGAAGTCTTCCGGTAGCATGGGTTTACCAATCTTATAGCCTTGTAGCTTATCACATCCGAGTTTTTTCAGCAATTCGATCTGGCTGTCTGTTTCGATACCCTCTGCCACACAGCGCATATTCAAATCGTGGCACAGGTCGATAAGATGTCTGATAACAAGTTGTTCGCGGTCGATGTGTTCAGCCTTGTCGATCAAACTTTTATCAATTTTTGCAACGCTGATCTGCGGGAGGTAGAGCATTTCTAGGCAGGCAGCCTCGGTGCCAAGGTCATCAATCGCTAGCGAAATACCTCGTTGTTTCACTTCATCCAACAGGCTGCACAGGGATTCCAGCTGGATGTTTTGCGAAGATTCCGTGATCTCAAAGATAAGCTGCGCCGGGTCAGCACCGGTCTCGGAGAGAATTTGATCAATCCGCTCCAGAAAGTCTGGCTCCATCAGTGTGTTGCGTGAAAAGTTCACATTGAGTACAATATCTGGCCATACAGGTTTCCATTTTTGGATCAGTTCGCAGGCTTGTCGCAGCATTGTGAAGTCCACCATAGAGATCATGTGCTCGCACTCCATGATGCTGATGAATTCCACGGGTGTATGGATATTACCATGCGGATCAATCTTGCGGACGAGAACTTCTGCACCATAAACACGGTTATACTGGATGCTGTAAAGCGGCTGTAGATACGGGATAAAGGTGCTATCCCGAAACTCCTGCAATAGTGCGTCCAGATAGCCGGGGCGACTATCTTTTAATTCGGCATTTGCGGCATAGAACTTATTCTTTGCTGTCTGCATTGCTTTCTCTGCCTTGCGAACGGCAATACCCGTATCTTCTTCTTTTCCCCATACAAAACCAAACGATGCAATGTTTTTCTCGGCAAACAGCGCCGCCTCCAGTTTTTTTGCGGCGCTCATAAAAACCTTATAATCAACATCTGGCCAGATCATAACGAACTCATCGCCGCTGATGCGGTAGATATACTGCTGTTCGATGTGCTCGTTGAGAATAGTGCAAATCTTTTGGATCACTTTGTTGCCCATGTCATGACCGAGCGTATCGTTGATCCATTTCAGCCCATTGATGTCCAAAAATCCTACGCCTACCGGAAACTCCTTTCCGCGCAAATGATCCAACATCTCGTCATAGGCCAAGCGGTTGTTTAGACCGGTCAGCGGGTCCTGATAGCTTTTTTTCGTCAGTGCTTCTGTAAGCAGCCGCTTTTGCAGCTCGTTTGCAATGATATAAGTAAGCTGCGTTAACAACGTCAGCGCATCCATGTGGCTACGGGGATTATCGATTCCAAGAAAGCCGTGCAGTTTGCCATTTATAAAAATGGGAACGGCAATAAGACTCTTGATCCCCTGCGGATGCAGGCAATCATACTCAAGGCGGTGGGTAGGATCATCCTTGAGTGCATCAACATCTCCGATAAAGATGATGGTATTCTGTTCCTGGTCCTCAAAACTATCCACCCATCGTGCTACTACATCAACGGGCACTGTCTGCAGATTCTCAATCTGCGGAGAGATACCATCTCTGCAAATTTCGTAGGTATTCCGAGTAAGATTTTCCTTCCATTGAAATTCAAATATGTAGGTACGATCCGCATCGTAATATTCGAGGATAGTCGTCAGCCCAGAGTTGACCGCTGCTGTGAAGTCATCGTTCATGACAAGGTTTTCAATACAGTC
>OGYG01001535.1_pt1 | contig 14235 bp, 9 predicted proteins | sample 1576481 | NCBI WGS metagenome assembly OGYG01 (sample SAMEA3541497, study PRJEB24748) | human gut metagenome | biome: human gut; feature: human-associated habitat; material: faeces | place: China | collected 2012 | reverse complement strand
CAAGGCGGGGCCGAGGCCGCCTCGATCAATTTGCGAAAGAATCTTGACGGTACCTTAGTCACATCCGGCGTGCCGCTTGCCCTGGCGCGCGTGTCAAGCAATGGCATGTCCAACACCACAATGGCAACCCCGAGCTCCTTGGTAATGCGACGCCATTCCTCAAGAATCTCGGAGTAATTACGACCAAGTCGGTCGATAGAAAGCACCACCAGCACGTCCCCGTCTCCCAGGACGTGCAGCAGCTCGCGATAGCGCGGTCGATCGAAGTCCTTGCCGCTCGCATGGTCGGCATAAATATTCGCCGAGCCCACGCCATAGGCGCCCAGCGCATCCAGCTGCCGATTAAGATTCTGATCGCGCGAACTCACCCGCGCATAACCATACACCGTCGCCATCTCATCCCCGCTTTCTTGTAAACCTGCCAAAAAGGGACAGGTTTATTTTGGTAGGTTTTACCTCTCAAATAGCAGGTAAGCGGGCGGCCGAGCAGACGGCAAGGTAGCCATGATCCAAATGCGGAGGGCGGCCCCGAAAGACCGCCCTCCGCTCTCCCGCCATGAGTCGAGATTTGGCTAATGGATAAGCTTAAAGTCCAAGTGCCCACGCGTGGTATTGACGCGCGAGACCTCGATAATCACGCGCTGGCCCAGTTCATAGCGAGTCCCCGTGTCGGCGCCCGTCAGCGTAAGCGCATCCTCGTCGAACTCGAACCACTCGTTGCCCAGGCTCTTGATCGAAACCAAGCCTTCGACCTGCGTCAGGTCCAAGCGCACAAAGAGACCCATGCTGCTAACCCACGAGACGGTTCCGGCATAGCGCTCGCCCAGACGGTCCTCATAGTACTGGGCAATCTTGATCTTTTGCGTCGCATGGCTAGCGGCATCTGCCGCGCGCTCGGCATCGCTGCATGCGCGGCAGATCTGCGGCAGAATGCGCGGCAGCGACTCGCGCCCCTTGCCGATCAGCCGCGGCGTACGGACCAGGGCGTCCTTGCCGCCGAGCTGCTCATAGGCCAACTGCAGTTTGAGCACGCGGTGCACCACCAGATCGGGGTAGCGACGGATGGGACTCGTAAAGTGACAGTAGCACGGCGCGGCGAGCGCAAAGTGGCCCTCGTTGCGCGGCTTGTACAGTGCGCGCTGCATGCTGCGCAGAAGCAGCGTGTTGACGAGCGGTGCGTTGGCCGTACCGGCGGCAGCATCAACTGCAGCCTGTAGCTCATCGGGACTCCCCAGGGCGATACCGGCAGCACGGCGATCGTCGATGATGCCCAGCTGCGCCAGCGCAACGGCGGCACCGTGCAGGCTATCGGGGCTCGGATCCTCATGCACGCGATAGCAGGCCTCGATATCACGGTCTGCCAGCCACTCTGCAACGCACTCGTTGGCGAGCAGCATGGCTTCCTCGATAAGCGACGTGGCACACGAACGCTCGCGCGCCACAATCTGCACGGGTACTCCGTCCTCATCCAATAGAGCGCGAATCTCGGCCGTGTCAAAATCGACTGAGCCGCGGGCGCGACGGATACGACGGCGAAGTTCGGCGAGTTCGTTGGCGGCGACAAGGAAATCGCCGAGGTCGACGTTGTAGCCGCGGGCGGCCTCCTCGCACGCAAGACCGCGCTCAAGCGCCTCCTCACGCGAGGCCTCAGCAGCCGCAACATCCTCGGCCGCACCCTCCAGCACCGAATACTCAACCGCGCCGGCACGCACCAGCAGCGCCTCGGCGCCGTCATAATCCATACGTACACGCGAGCGAATCACGCTGGGGTACGGATCGTAATGCCGCACGCGACCCCGCGCATCGAGCTCAATGTCAACGGTAAACGCCAGACGGTCCTCGTTAGGGCGAAGCGAGCACAGGTCACAGGACAGGCGTTCGGGCAGCATGGGAAGCACGCGATCGGCCAGATACACCGATGTCGTACGATGGCGAGCCTCAAGATCGATACGCCCGTCCCAAGCCACATAGTGAGAAACGTCAGCGATATGCACACCCAGCTTGTAGCCACCCTCGGGCGTGCGCTCAAGCGAAATGGCATCGTCAAAGTCGCGCGCGTCGACCGGGTCGATCGTGGTGACAAAGCGGTCGCGCAGATCGCGGCGGAGCGGGTCCTTAAGCGCCGCGGACACATCGAGCGAAAGCCCCTCGGCCTCGTCCAGCGCGGCCTCGGGATAGCTATCGGTATAGCCGTAACGCGCCATCACGTATTGAACGCCCAAATCGGGCGCGTCATCTCCGCCAATGCGGCGCTCGATCGTCACGGTGCCCGATTCCAGGCGCGTCGGGTAGGTCAAAATGCGCGCGACAACGGCATCACCCGGGTGGACGCCCAGACGATCCGCCGAGGTATCCTCGGGCAGAATGAAGAAGTCGGCCTTCAGGCGCGAATCGAGCGGCTCGATCACACCGAGCGGACCAGCGGTCTGGTACGTACCCACCACGCTTATGGCTGCGCGCTCAACCACGCCTTCGATCACGGCGCGCCGCTCACCGTGCGGGCTGTTCTTAATGCTCACGGCAACGGTATCGCCATCCATGATCTCGCGCTTACCGCGGCCCATAACCTTGTAGTCGCCGCTCTCGGTTATGACATAGGCGCCATGCTCATGGAGCTGCACGCGCCCGGTCAGGCTCGGACGGCGTTCTCTGCGCACCGGCCCACGCTTATTGCGAGCACCGCGCTTATGCTTGTTATTGCGCCCCATGGCGCCTCCTTGCTATCGATGACGAACTCCAAAGAGTCTACCCAAATGATTCGCTTTCCTGCCGTCCCCTAGAGATCAAAAAACGGGCCGCCCCATAAGAGACGACCCGTTGGAAGGGATGAATTCCAGGCATGCCTACACGCGCAGGTAGCGGCGCATGGCTATGGCAGAACCAAAGAGACCGATAATCACACCGACCAGAATCAGCGCAGCATAAGTCACCAGGTAGTACTGCATCGGCAGGGCAAACGACATCCAGCCGATGCTCTCCTGCAAACGCGGAATCATCAGATTGCGCAGCAGCTCCAGAACGCCGATGGAAAGCAGCGAGCCCAAAATGGCCTGCAGTACGCCCTCGGTGATAAACGGGCCGCGAATGAAGCCGTTGCTGGCGCCGACCAGACGCATAATCGCAATCTCACGGCGACGCGCCGTGATGGACAGGCGAATCGTGTTGTTGATGAAGATGAATGCGATAAAGGTCAAAAGGCCAACGAGCACCACGGCGGCGATGCGGATGTAGTTGGTCACCTGGAACAGGCGGCTCACTTCCTCTTGGCCGTACAGCACGCTCGCGTTGACGTCGCCGTCATCCGCGATCTTCTGGAAGTCGGCGTTCTTCTTGAGCTTCTCTGCCGTGCTCTCGACCTTGGACGGATCGTCCATCTCAATTGCAAACGAAGCCGGCAGCGGGTTCTGGCCATCGAGCGCGCTCATGGTGGCGTCGGCGTTGCCCGACATCTTGCTCGTATATTCGGCCAGCGCGTCGTCCTTGTCCTTATAGGTCACGGACTTGACGTTATTCCACGTCTTAAGCTCGGCCTCAAAAGCCTGAACATCGGCCTGATCGGCGTCATCGCTAATGAACGCGTTGATGACAACCTGATCCTCGACGGTGCCGATCACGGAGTTCAGCATCGCGGAGCCCATGATGAACAGGCCGATGATAAACAGCGAAAGGAAGATCGTGATGACGGCGCCGAGCGAGGTAGTCCAGTTACGGAAGAAGTGACTGATTGCCTCTTTGAAGGAGTAGCCCACGTTAGTTGGTGCCATAGTTGCCGTAACCTCCCCTCTCCTGGTCGCGGATAACGTGGCCGCCCTCGAGGGCGATCACGCGACGGTGCATGCTATCGACCATCTCGCGGTCGTGCGTGGCGACGATCACGGTGGTGCCGGTGCGGTTAATACGCTCGAGCAGCTTCATGATGCCCAGCGAGATCGCCGGGTCGAGGTTACCCGTGGGCTCGTCGCAGATCAGCAGCGGCGGACGGTTGACCATAGCGCGGGCGACGGCGACGCGCTGCTGCTCGCCACCGGAAAGCTGGTCGGGCAGCGAGTCCATCTGATCGGCCAGACCGACCAGACGCAGCACCTCCGGCACCTGGCTGCGAATGACGCCCTTGGGCTTGCCGATGCACTGCAGGGCAAACGCCACGTTTTCGTAGGCGGTCTTTTGCGGCAGAAGCTTAAAGTCCTGGAACACGGCGCCAATCTGGCGGCGCAGGAACGGAACCTTGCGGTTCTTGATCTTCATGAGGTCCTGACCGGCAACCAAGATGCGGCCGCTCGTCGGCTTGACGTCGCGGTTGAGCGTCGACAGCAGCGTGGTCTTACCCGAGCCGGAATGACCGACCAGGAAGACGAACTCGCCCGGATAGATCTCGATGTTGATGTCGTCGAGTGCAGGCTTGTTGGGCTGTGCCGGATAGATCTTGGTGACATGCTCCATAAGGATGACGGGCTCGACACCGGCCTGCTTGGCCATCTTCTTGCGGCTGGCCTGCGGATCGATGGGCGCAAACACCGACGTAAAATCGGGGTTGTTGAGCGCGTTATCGAGGCTTGCGACCTCGGCGGCCTGATCGTTCTCGACCACCGGGGCAGCAGGCTGCGTGGGATCGGGAATAGCGGCAAAGAGACCGGACTGCGCAGGCTGAGGAACCGGCGTCGCAGGGGCCATGGGGTCGGGAATGCCGGCCATGGTAGGCTGCGGCGTGGCGGCGCCAGCCTGAGGCTGCTCCACGCGAGCGGTCACGGCCTGAACGGGCTCAAAACCCGCCGTGCCGGAAAGCGCGACATCGCTGGTGGGATTGTAGGCAAAGGGATCGGATGCCGGCTGTGCCTGATCTGCCGGCTGAGTGGGGGCCTGAGCAACAGGCTGGCCCTCTGAATCCGGAGTGGCGAAACGACTGCCCTGGACGCCTGTCTGCGTCTTGGGGGCATCATCGCCCGCACCGGAGGTACGGAAGTGGTTACCCACTGGTGCTCCTTATCGTCGTGCGTTTAAACTACATGAGCGCTTTACATTTTAGCAGCATTAGCTTTGCTGCACATAAGAAGCATGGCCGTGTTTGGGTCCCTCCGGCCCTCTCCGGCCGGACACAGGGCTACTCTCCAAATCGTCCTCGGACATGTCGGAGTCCCCGCTGCGCACTACGTGCGGCGGGGGCTCCTCCGTCCTGCGGAAAGATTTGGAGAGTAGCCCTGTGCCCGGCCTGCGGTAACTAAGGGGTCGTTGCGTTTTACTTGGGTACAGCAGCGCTATGCTTGGGGGCTGAATTGCACTTGGCTGGGATGGGCCCTTATCCCAATAGAAATCCTGCTTGATACGGCCTCTTTAGAATTTGCGGTGAAATAGGGACTGTTTTAGCGGTTAAAAGCCCTAATCAGTCCTTATTTCACCGCAACTTATATTGGGGCTCATTGTTGCGCAACTTGGATTTGAATTATCGCTTTACAGTGGCCTCGATAGGAACGCCTATGGTTGTGGGAGGCTAGTATGAATTGTCCTTATTGTGGGGCCGAGTTGCGCGATGGCGTGAGGTACTGCACGGCGTGCGGGGCTGCCGTCAATAGCATCTCTGCTGATTCTGGGCTTCGAGTAAAGCCTCGGAACCACGTTGCGGTCATCCTTGCCTGCATGCTGGTAATTGGCATTATCGGCGGTAGCTGTTTGGGTCTTTATCTGCGGCAGATTTTTTCCCACTTTATATCGGCTCATTCGGAGCATGCTATCGTGCTCAACATCTCTGCCGCAGGTTGGGATACCGATAGCGGGGCCTCACGTGTTCCGATACACATTACGGGCAAGACTGTCGACGGGATAACGGTCGACAAAGTTGAGTTCGTCGCCTCCGACGGTTCCGGTATCAGCCTCATTCAAGGTGTATACACGCTCGAGGCGGCAGGTTCCCCCATCGCCACCGATGGCAAGATTTATCAAATTCCCTGTACGAGCGCGACGCTCGTCCTCGACGATGTCTTTGCCGCAGGCGAAACGATCAATCTCGCCGAGCTCGCTGAGCAGGATTCGATACTCACCTTCTGTCCCATCGTTGCCGGCGATATGACCAACGACGAAATCTATGATGCCGCCCTACTCGCCGTGACATATAAAGGCGACGACGCCCCCGATGTTGCCGCACTGTGCCAAGCGGCAATCGATCGACGTGCCGCCGCCAGCACAAACGGGAACGCCTTCGAAAGTTGCGGTGAAATACGGATTAATTGAGCCTTTAGGCTGGCAAAACAGTCCTTATTTCACCGCAACTGAAACGGGGGCGTCCTCTTTGAGAACGCCCCCGTTTTGGATTGCATACGGTTGCTGAGGCGATGCTTTGCCTCGTCTTGTCCTAGGCCAAGAACTCCTTGGTGGTCGCCACGATGTTGGCGGCGTCCAGACCGTACTTGTGCAGGAGCTCGGCACCCGGACCGGACTCGCCAAAGGTATCGTTGACGCCGATCTTCTTGAGCGGCGTCGGGCACTGCTCGCACAGGACGTCGGCAACGGCGCTGCCCAGGCCACCGATCACAGAGTGCTCCTCGACGGTCACGACGTGGCCGGTCTTGGTAGCGCTCTTGACGATCAGGTCGGCGTCGATGGGCTTGATGGTGTGCATGTTGATGACCTCGGCGTCGATGCCCTCGGCAGCGAGCTGCTCGGCGGCCTCGAGGGCCTCGCCGACCATCAGGCCGCAAGCGATGATGGTCACATCGGCGCCCTCGCGCATGACAATGCCCTTACCCAACTCGAACTTGTAGGTCTCGGGGTCGTTGATAACCGGCGAGGCCAAACGGGCGAAGCGCATGTACACCGGACCGTCGCACTCGTAGGCGGCGCGCGTCACGGCGCGGGCCTCGACGTCGTCGGCGGGAACGATCACAGTCATGCCAGGGATGACGCGCATGAGGGCGATATCCTCGCAGCACTGGTGCGTGGCACCATCCTCGCCCACCGAGATACCGGCGTGCGTGGCACCAATCTTAACGTTGAGGTGCGGATAGCCGATGGAGTTACGAACCTGCTCAAAGGCGCGACCGGCAGCGAACATGGCAAAGGTGCTCGCGAAGGCAACGCGACCGGTGGTTACGATACCGGCGGCGACGCCCATCAGGTTGCTCTCGGCAATGCCCACATCAAAGAAACGATCGGGGCAGGCGGCCTTAAACTTACCGGTCTGCGTGGCGGCGGCCAGGTCGGCGTCGAGGACCACAAAGTCATCGTGCTCGTTGGCGAGCTCGACGAGGGCCTCGCCGTAGCTTACACGCGTGGCGATTTTCTTGACGTCTGCCATCCTAGAGCTCCTCTCCGGCGGCCGTGAGCTCTGCCATGGCCTGCTCAAACTGTTCATCGTTGGGGGCCTTGCCGTGCCAACCAACCTGGTTCTCCATAAAGGACACGCCCTTGCCCTTCAGGGTCTCGGCGATAATGGCGGTCGGCTGGCCCTTGGTAGCGCGAGCCTCGGCAAAGGCGGCGCGAATCTGATCGAAATCGTTGCCGTCGGCAAGCTCCACCACGTGGAACTTAAAGGCGCGGAACTTGTCGGCGAGCGGCATGGGGTCGTTGACCTCCTCGACGGGGCCATCGATCTGCAGGCCATTGTGGTCGACGATCACGCAAAGGTTATCGAGCTGCTGGTTGCCGGCAAACATGGCGGCCTCCCAGACCTGGCCTTCCTCGCTCTCGCCATCACCCAGCAGGGCGTAGGTGCGATAGTCATCGCCCCAGTGCTTGGCGGCAACGGCCATGCCCACGGCGGCGGAGATGCCCTGGCCGAGCGAACCGGTGGACATATCGACACCCGGGGTGTCGTTCATGTTGGGATGACCCTGCAGGTGGCTACCGATGTGGCGCAGCGTCTCGAGGTCCTCCTTGGGGAAGAACCCACGCTCGGCGAGCACGGCGTACAGACCAGGCGCGCAGTGCCCCTTGGAAAGCACGAAGCGGTCGCGGTCGGCCTTGCGGGGATCGGCCGGGTCGACGTTCATTTCCTCAAAGTACAGATAGGTCATGATGTCGGCAGCGCCGAGCGAACCGCCCGGATGGCCGGACTTGGCAGCGTGCACGCCGGTGACGATGCCCTTCCTTACCTCGTTGGCAACCTTTTTGAGCTCTTCGTCGCTCATTGTGCCTTCCTTTCATCCTCATTAGACAAAATGCGCACGGCACCGAAGGTAATCCCAACACAGCCGCAATGCACGTACGTCATTCATTATGCTGGAAACTGATGGCTTTACCAGAGTTTTTATCATTATTTGAACAATTTAGCAGGCAGAACCGCTGATGAAACGGTTTATCAATGTGAACGTCTTTTGGATGGAACGCGGTCGCCCCTACGCGCTAATGTCCTTGAATCCCTCGCCGAAGGCTTCCGTAACGTCAGCGACCGTCACAATGGCGTGAGGATCGCGCTCGCGCACGATCGTCTTGAGGGTATTGAGCTCTCGACGGCTCACGATGACCATAATCACCGGCTTCTCGGCACCCGAATACATGCCAGTCGCCTTAAACTTGGTACAACCACGACCCAGGCCATACATGATATCGGCAGCGATATCAGGGAACTTGTCCGAGATGATGAGGACCATACGGCGTTTGTTGCCACCATCGACCACGGCATCGATCACGTAGCCGCTAATGACCATCGAAAGGCCTGCATATAGCGCGTTTTCGATTGAAAAGACCGGAGCCGACAGCGCGCACACGGCAACATCAATTGCCATGACGGTCGAACCCACCGGCAGCGAGGTCTTACGCGAGATGATTTGGCCAATCGTGTCCGAGCCGCCGGTGTTGGCGCCGGCGCGCAACACCATGCCGTAACCGATGCCCGTGATAATGCCGCCCCACATAGCGGGAAGCATCAGGTCTGCATGTGCCAGAGGCGCTACAAACGGGGCGAACAGATCGGTAAAGAAGCCCAGCAGCACAAAGCCCGTCGCGGTCTGCACCACGTAGAACATGCCGCCCTCGCGCATAACGACCAGCAGCAGCAAGGCATTCATCACGATGGTCTGGATACCGACGGGAAGCGATATGCCATGCGAGGCGCCGACCGCCTGAATAATGGTGGCGAGGCCTGTAACGCCGCCGGCGGCAAGGCCGTTGGGGATCAAAAACAAGTCCGTTGCGATAGCTGCCAGGGCGCAGCCAAACATGATCTTGGGCAAGTCGTGAAAGAAGTTCATCGAAAGAATGCGCTTGATGTCCAGACGATATGCCATGCTGCCTCCCTCAAAAAAGCGCACCCCGTCGGATGCGCTTCGAACTTCTTGCCGTATTCGATTCTACCGATTCGCCGAACAAAAACCACCCCTGCGAAGTGTTTGTATGGACCCGGAGCCAACCATGTGCCTAGGCGCCCGAGCCTTCCGCATCGGCGTTGCCGGTAGCCCAACGGTGATAGCCAATAACAAACGGGTCCAGGTCGCCATCGTCAAGAACTGCCTCGACGTTGCTGGTCTCAACGCCCGTGCGTAGGTCCTTAACCATCTGATACGGGTAGAGCACGTAGCTGCGGATCTGGTTGCCAAAACCGATCGTGGTTTTGGGTCCGCGAATCTCATCCAGGGCCTCGGCGCGCTTCTCGAGCTCAATCTCGTACAGGCGAGCCTTGAGGATCTGCATGCACGCGGCCTTATTCTGGATCTGGCTGCGCTCGTTTTGGCAGGTGACCACAATGCCGCTGGGAAAATGCGTCACACGCACGGCGGAGTCGGTGGTGTTCACGCCCTGACCGCCCGGGCCGCTCGCGTGGTACACGTCCACGCGGATGTCATCGGGGCTGATCTCGATATCGATATCATCGGGTAGCACGGGGATGACCTCGACGCCGGCGAACGTGGTCTGGCGGCGTTTCTTGTCGTCGGTGGGGCTAATGCGCACCAAGCGGTGGACGCCGGCCTCGGCGCGCAGCATGCCAAATGCGTCCTTGCCCTCGACGGTAAAGGTCGCGCGGTCGATGCCGATGACCTCAGCAGCGGGGCAGTCGTTAATCGTGACCTTCCAGCCGCGACGCTGGCAGTACTTCATGTACATCTTAAAGAGCATGAAGGTCCAGTCCTGGGCCTCCAGACCACCCTGTCCGGGCTTGATGGTCACAATGGCATCGCCGTGATCGAACTCACCGGTAAACCAGCTCGAAAGCTCAAGCTCATCGATGGCACGGGCCAGGCGCTCAGCCGTGGCTGTAGCCTCCTCGCGAAGGGCGGCGGCATCGGGGTCATCCCCCATCTCCTCGGCAAGCTCCAGCGCGGCGCGGGCATCGGAAAGCTCGCCGCGCGCGTTGTCCACGGCAGCGATATCTTCCTTGGTGCGCGCGATTTCCTCCATGGTGGCACGGGCGGCGTCGGCGTCATCCCAAAAGCCGGGGGCCACGCTTTTGGCCTCGAGCTCGGTCACGCGCGTGCGCTTTTCGTCCAAGTGGAGATACGACTCGACCTCGCCGAGCCGGTCCGCAAACGCGTCCAGCTCGGCGGGCGTTACCTCTAAAGCCTCAGCCATTAACGATTCCTGCCGTGGCAGTACTTAAACTTCTTGCCGCTACCGCAGGGGCACGGGTCGTTGCGGCCCACGTTGACGTACGGATCGTCGCTCTCGGACTTGCGATAGGTGGTCACCTTGCCACCGTTGTTGACGGCAGCCGGACCACCCTGGACAGCCGTGCGGGCCTGCACCTGCGCCTGCTTGCGCAGCACCGAGTCGCCGTTGTCACCATCGACCTCGGCAGGACCGGAGAAGTGCGCACCCTCGAGCGCGGGCTCCTCCTTGTGCTCCACGGCACGCGGGGCAGCCTTGATCTCGATGCGCAGAACCGTGCGCAGGTAATCCTCGTACATGGTGTCGACGAGGATCTGGAACGCGCCGTAGGCCTCGGTCTTGTACTCGACCAGCGGGTCGCGCTGGCCAAAGCCGCGCAGGCCGATGCCGGTCTTGAGATAGTCCATCTCCTGCAGGTAGTTCATCCAGCGGGTATCGATGACGCGCAGCATGACCTGGGTGTTGAGCTCGCGCATCAGGTCCTCGCCCAAGCGCTCGGCCTTCATGTTGTAGCACTTCTCTACGTAAGCCAGGACATCGGCAGCCAGAGCCTCATAATCCTCGTCGGGGAACTTCGGCGTATCGATGTGGCCGGTGAGCTCCACAACCCACTTGCGCAGGCCCTCCAGGTCGCGCTCGCCATCGTGACTGTCCTTGGTGCAGAACTCCTGAACGCAGCGGTACACGGTGTCGTGCATGACCTCGGTGATGTGGTCGGTCAGGTCCTTGCCGTCCAGAATCTTATTGCGCTCAGCGTAGATGACCTGGCGCTGCTTGTTCATGACGTCGTCGTACTCAAGGACGCTCTTACGCATGGAGAAGTTGATGCTCTCGACCTTGTGCTGGGCACTCTCGACGGCCTTGGAAATGATCTTGTGCTGGATGGGCATGTCGTCGCCCATATCGGCCGTGACCATCATCTTGGAGACGCGGTCCATCTTGTCGCCGCCAAACAGGCGCATCAGATCGTCCTCGAGCGACAGGTAGAACTGAGTCTCGCCCGGATCGCCCTGACGACCGGAGCGGCCGCGCAGCTGGTTGTCGATACGACGGGACTCATGGCGCTCGGTGCCGATGACGGTCAGGCCGCCGGCGGCAAGCACGCGCTCGCGCTCGGCCTTGCAGGTCTCCTTGGCCTCGGCGTTAAACTGCTCGAGCTGCTCGGGCGTCACGTCCTCCATGGTCAGGCCCTCGTACTCAAGGCGTTCGCGCACCAGCTCGTCGGGGTTGCCGCCCAGCAGGATGTCGGTACCACGACCGGCCATGTTAGTAGCGATGGTCACGGCGCCGTAGCGTCCGGCCTGGGCAACGATATGAGCCTCGCGCTCGTGATGCTTGGCGTTGAGGACCTCGTGCGCGATACCGCGCTTGGTAAGGGCGGCCGACAGCTTCTCGGAGCTTTCGATGGAGACGGTGCCCACCAGGACCGGCTGGCCCTTGGCGTGACGTCGCTCGACGTCATCGGCAACGGCGTTGTACTTGGCCTGGATGGTGCGGTACACCAGGTCCTCGTGGTCGACACGCTGAACGGGCTTGTTGGAGGGGATGACCTCGACGGGCAGCTTGTAGATCTCGCGGAACTCGGCGTCCTCGGTGAGTGCCGTACCGGTCATGCCGGAGAGCTTGTCATACAGACGGAAGTAGTTCTGCAGGGTGATGGTAGCCAGCGTCTGGTTCTCCTCGCGCACGAGCACGCCCTCTTTGGCCTCGATGGCCTGATGCAGGCCCTCGGAGTAGCGGCGGCCTTCCATGATGCGGCCGGTGAACTCGTCGACGATTTTGACCTCGCCGTTGGTGACCACGTATTGCTTGTCGCGGTGGAACATGTACTGGGCCTTCAGCGCCTGCTGCAGGTGGTTGACCAGCTGGCCCGAGAGGTCGGCATAGATGTCATCGATGCCCAGGCGGCGCTCGATCTTCTTAAGGCCGCGCTCGGTGGCGGCGATGGTGTGCTTGGCCTCGTCCATGACGTAGTCGCCCGTGGGCTCGACGTCCTCGGTGGCGGTGAGCATGTCGTGCGACACGTCCTCACCGCGCTCCAGGCCGCGCACGGCGCGCGCGAAGTCCTTATAGGTGCTGGCGGACTTGGTGCCGGCGCCCGAGATAATCAGCGGGGTGCGAGCCTCATCGATCAGGATGGAGTCGACCTCGTCGACGATGGCGTAGTTGTGGCCGCGCTGTACGCGCTGCTCGGGCCGGGTGACCATGTTGTCGCGCAGGTAGTCGAAACCGAACTCGGAGTTGGTGCCGTAGGTGACGTCTGCCTGGTAGGCCGGACGCTTGAGCTCGAGCGGCATGTTGTTCTGGAGCAGACCGACGGTCATTCCCAGGTACTTGTAGATGCGGCCCATCCACTCGGAGTCGCGCTTTGCCAGGTAATCGTTGACGGTAACGACATGCACGCCCTTGCCGGCGATAGCGTTGAGGTAGCCGGCCAAGGTGGAAACAAGGGTCTTGCCTTCGCCGGTCTTCATCTCGGCGATATGGCCCTCGTGAAGCGCCATGGCGCCGATGAGCTGCACATCAAAGTGGCGCATGCCCATGGTGCGCTTGGAAGCCTCGCGCACGGTGGCAAAGGCCTCGGGGAGCATGTCGTCAAGCGACTCGCCGTTGGCGTAACGCTCGCGGAACTTATCGGTCTGGCCGCGGAGTTCCTCCTCGGTCATCTTCTCAAACTGGGGCTCAAGACCGTTGATCTCGTCGACGATCTTGTAGTAGCGCTTAAGGTCCTTATCGGATCCAAAGGACAGCAGCTTTGACATGAATCCCATGTGGTTTTCCTTTTTGGCCATCGCCCACGCCGTGCAGCTGCGGGCGAGTTAAACACAGATGATTGTACTTTAGCCAAACAAGGCGCGGCCTATACGGTCGACCTCGACCGCCACGTAATAACTATGACCAACCTGCCACAATGGGACAGGTTTATTTTGGCAAGTTTTATCTGAGCAAACGCCGTCTCTCTGCCATTTGGTGCCACGGGGACAGGTTAGCTTGCACCAATAAAAAGAAAAGGGCCGCGCACCCAAACGGATGCACGGCCCTTATGCCATGAATGCGAGCGATTCCGCGGCGAGCTAGTTACTCAGCAGCCTCGGTGGTCTCGGCCTCGGCAGCGGCCTCCTCGACGGGAGCCTCTGCGGGAGCCTCGGCGGCCTGCTTGGCAGCCTCCTCGGCGAACTTAGCAGCACGCTTAGCCTTCTCGGCAGCCTTAGCCTCAGCGGCGGCCTTGCGAGCGGCCTCGGCCTCAGCAGCCTTGGCGGCCTTGGCGGCCTTGGCCTCCTCAGCCTTCTTGAGCTGGGCGGCAGCGGCGCCACCGAACTTGTCGGCGAAGCGCTGGACGCGTCCACCGGTGTCGACGAACTTCTGCTGGCCGGTGTAGAACGGGTGGCACTCGTTGCAAAGCTCGACCTTCATCTCGGACACGGTAGCGTGCGTCTTGAAGGTGTTGCCGCAGGAGCACGTCACCGTGCACTCGACATACTGGGGATGGATACCCTGCTTCATGGTAGGACTCCTTATTGGTCAGGCGCTGGTTACCGATCAGCGCATAAGGCGTCTTGGTTTCCGACCAAGACAACAAACTCGGCTATGGTACCACGGCGCCGCGCGTCCCACAAAAGGTTCACGGTCTTTTCGGAACGACACGAATCTGCCTTGATTGGCAACTTCATCCGAACACCTCCCATATTCATCCGTACATGTACG
>OGYG01001523.1_pt1 | contig 14390 bp, 12 predicted proteins | sample 1576481 | NCBI WGS metagenome assembly OGYG01 (sample SAMEA3541497, study PRJEB24748) | human gut metagenome | biome: human gut; feature: human-associated habitat; material: faeces | place: China | collected 2012 | reverse complement strand
AATCTGATGCTTAGCAGCCTTCAACTTTGTTTTGTGAAAGGAGGTTTTGTTAAGTTCTGTTTACTTTTTACGGTTAGAAGTATAGCACTGAGTACAGAAACAGATTAACCAAATATTATTTTTTTTTACTTTAAAATTTGTTGATATTTTAAAATTGTATACATTATATAGTTTTTTCTGACTTTTCTTATATTCAAAAGGAAAAGAATGTAAATCTCAAACCTTTCCAGATTATTTTTATGATATAATCATCATTGTGATTCACAAAAAAGTGTGCACCCTGTATTAAATTTTCAAAATCTGGATGAGGTAACTAAAATGTATCATGATTTAACCGAGGGAAAAATTTCCCGTTCTCTGCTGCTGTTTGCACTTCCGATGATGGCCGGCAATCTGCTTCAGCAGTTCTATAATATTGCCGACACATTGATTGTCGGACGTGTTCTCGGAAGCAACGCGCTGGCCGCTGTAGGATCCGCCTATACTCTGATGACTTTCCTGACATCCATTTTTCTGGGACTCAGCATGGGATCCGGTGCACTGTTTTCTATAATTCCTACTCTACTTTTATTGCACAGAACTACGGTGCCGGCAAAAAGGACCGTATCCACAAAGGAACAAAGGAATCTTTAAAATACCTTCAACATTACTGCTCCCGATACTCTTTCCGGCATCGGGATTCCTGAAATCCGCTATTTCCGTTGCCTTTCTTCCACTTTTCACACAGCACTCCCCTTTTGATTCAACCGTCAGGGACACCCGTAAATTTCCCCTGCCTGCAATATAGATAAGCCATGTAAGAAACCCTGCGAGGCTTTTGAGATTTCGAATGCTCTAATTATCTATATTAAAAGGCAGGGATATTTTTTCGTCATCCCTGCCCATTCTCATAAACTACACTCTTTTATTTACTTTTACTTTTTTCTTTTGCTTTTTTATCCGCCAGTATCTCTTCTGCCAACTCCACTTCCGTCTTTTCATCCTTTGGAAGAATGATATTCAGAATGATCGCGAACAGTGCCGCCGGCACGATACCTGAACCACCAAAGATCAGATTGATACTTTCCGGAAGCTGCGCAAGTACAGCTGAGTTGGAACCAAGTCCATAGCCAACACCAAGAGCGACAGAAACGATTGTCACATTTCTCGGAGACAATGGCCATTTTGTGATAAGCTGAATACCACTGACCACGATTGATGAGAACATCATAACCGCTGCGCCGCCCAGTACACTCTGCGGCATAATGGAAATCAGCGCCGCAAGCTTCGGAAACAGACCACATGCGATCAGGAAAATACCTCCGATTCCGATTGAATAACGGTTCACAACCTTATTCATGGCAACCAGACCAACGTTCTGGCTGAAAGAAGTATTCGGAAGAACACCCAGCAGTGCTGCAAAAGAAGATCCAAGACCATCACACATAACACCACCGGAAAGCTCTTTGTCAGTAGCCTCACGTCCAAGACCGCCTTCTGTAATACCGGAAATATCACCAACTGTTTCAACAGCGGTAACGACAAACATGATACAGATTGGAACAATTGCTTTTGCATCAAATACCCATTTGACCGGCATAATCTTCGGAATTGCAAACCAGGATGCGTCTGCTACCTTACTCCAGTTGACTACCCAGGACTTTGTTGCTTCAACAACAGCACCTGTTTCATCGGTGTATGTAAAAGTAGTCGGCAGCACCATTGCCATGATGGATACCAGAATATATCCTACAATGATGCCCAGCAGAATCGATGAAAAACTGGTGAATCCTTTTGTGCCGTGTTTCAGCGCTATGATCACAACCAGAACTACCGTACCTACAAAAAGATTTTCGAGTGAACCGTAATCCGGTGCTGTACTTCCACCGCCGAAAGAACCGATTCCGACAGAAATCAGTGAAAGTCCGATAGACAGTACAACTGTACCCGTTACAACTGCAGGGAAAAATTTACGCAGTGGCTTTAAGAAACCTCCAAGTACAGTTTCAAACAGACCACCAATAAAACTGGCTGCCAGAATTGCTCCATAACCGGCAACTCCGCTTCCCATTGTAACTGCCACACTTCTGCAGACACCGATAAATCCGGAACTTGTTCCCATAACGATTGGAAGTTTACCGCCAACCGGTCCGATCGTATAGACCTGAATCAATGTAACGATACCTGCTACCAGCATGGCATTCTGCAAAAGTGCTACCTGCAGGGCACTTCCTGATTCAATACCACAGACTCCTGTGATGATCAGCAGCGGTGTCAGGTTGCCGACAAACATTGCCAGAACATGCTGTAATCCAAGCGGAATCGCAAGTTTCAGCGGTGGCTTTCCGTCAAGGTCATACGGTGTTGCAGTGTTTTTTTCTTTTGTTTCCATTTAGTTTCTCCTTTTCTCCTCTCTCGTTCGAGCCCTGATAAAATCAGCGGACATGTTACCGGCACTTCCACTATACACGTGCAACAAAAAAGGAAACAACAACCATCTTCCTCTTCGAAGTTCTCTGTCGTTTCCTTTCAAGGTGCGGTTTCCCGTATTAGCGCACTAAATAACGTCTCGATTATTTAATTATACCAGATTATTTTTATCTGTCAATTTTTTTACTCAATAGTATTCATGATCGATCTGTATCACCGCGAAATACTTGCTTCCCGGCAGTTCGTGTATCCGCTCTTTCAGCCAGTTCACGATCTCGTTGTCTGTATAGGAAGTTTTTCTCGGAACCTCCACATCAAAGATCAGATTTGTTCTGGTCGAACCTTTTACCATTCGGAAATCATGCATACTGAAGGATTCGTCCAGAAAATGTACCATCTCTTCTACTTTTGCCTTCATCGCAAGAACTTCCTCATCATCTGTCACGATCGGATCCATATGGATCGTTGCGGAACAATGCAGTTTTTCCTGCAGTTCATGTTCAATATGATCGATCTGTTCATGGATATCCTGAATATTTCCGTTCACATCCACTTCTGCATGAAGTGAGATCATCACACGTCCCGGCCCGTAATCATGAACAATCAGATCATGTACACCATGAACCATCGAATGTCCCAGAACGATTTCACGAATTTCATTGATAAATTCCTGCTTCGGCGGCTGTCCGATAAGAAGGTCAATGGTTTCTTTCAGTGTAGAACCGCCTGTATAAAGAATAAAACATCCTACCAGAATTCCGAACCAGCCATCAAGAAGCAGCCCTGTATATTTGCTGATCAGTGTAGCAATCAGAACAAGTGTCGTTGCCACGGTGTCACTCAAACTGTCGACAGATGTTGCTTTCATTGCTGCACTATCCAGTTTTTTACTCAGTGAACGATTATAAAAAAACATATATACTTTCACAAGAATGGATGCGATCAGAATCACACATACCAGTGCACTGCTCTCAATCGGTTCCGGTGAACGCAGTTTATTAAGCGAGGACCAGATCAGCTCAAATCCCATGACCAGTATTGCTACAGATACAAGCAATCCGGAAATATATTCCATCCTGCCATGACCGAACGGATGCTCCGGATCAGGATCCTGTCCGGAAAGCCGAAAACCGATCAACGTAATGATCGAAGAACCCGCATCTGACAGGTTGTTAAACGCATCTGCCGTAATAGCGATAGAACCACTCACCGTTCCTGCAATCCATTTGCCGAGAAAAAGCAGAATGTTCAGTCCAATTCCGACTGCACCACTTAAAACGCCATATGCCTGCCGGACTTCCGGCGAATTGTAATTGCGGCGATCCTTAATAAAAAGGGATGCCAAAAATGTAATCATATAGATTCCCCCTGTCTGTATTCCCTCGATCTTACCACATTTCTGTGAATAAATCCAGATTTCCCCGGAATCCATCTGGAAAAAGATTTTAGAAAATGATATAGTTCTATTAATAATGTTTACGTATTACGAGGAGACTTATTTCTATGAAAAATCTCAAAAATATTGCAATGCTGATAGATGCTGATAATACACAGCTTTCCAAACTGGAATCTGTTATACAGGAAATCTCAACAAACGGCCGCATCGTCGTCAAACGTGCTTACGGTAACTGGCGCAAAGGTTCTCTCAAAAACTGGGAAAATGAATTAAAACGTCTTGCGATCAAAGCGGAACAGCAGTTTGACTATGTTGCCGGCAAAAATGCGACAGACATGGCACTCGTTATTGATACGCTTGACCTTCTCCACAGTGGCATTTATGATGCCTTTGTTATCGTCGCAAGCGACAGCGATTACACACCACTCGCGATCAAGCTCCGCGAATCCGGAGTTTTTGTTATGGGCGTCGGTGAGAAAAAAACACCGGAGCCTTTCCGCAATGCCTGTGATGAATTTGTCTATCTGGAAAACCTGAGTAAAGATAATGATATTCAAACTGTAGCAGTTCAGAAGCAGAATGAACCGACCAAACGAACTGCAAAGGAAAATGCCGAAGAACGTCGCAAAGCCAAAGAGCTTAAAGGAATCCACAAGCTTTTGCGTATCGCCTGGGACAAATATCAGGACGATGATGGTTACGTCAATGTAAGCTCTGCCGGCCAGTACATCAAACGCGCAAAGCCTGATTTCGATGCCCGTACTTATGGTTATGTCAAATTACCGGAACTGATCGAAGCTTTTCCTAAAAAATATGCAATGAAACGCTACCCCGGCAAAGGCACGGTAACGATCATTGCATATAAATGTCTCTGAGGTGTATCATCCAGTTCACGGCAGTTGAATGCATTGAAAAGCTGGAACTGTACAAACAATGTAAACAATACAGTTGCTTCCTCTTCCGGTGCTGCACCAAGGAAGTTTTTGAAATGCTGGAGCATAAAGTTTAACTGTCCGTTTATCACAAACTGGATCACTTCGATGGCAAAAACATTACAGCTTTTCAAAGCAGTTCTTTCTTTATCCAATCAGGTTTGCAAGATCCTCTTCTACTGTCCCGATTCCACTGATTCCGAAGTTATCTACCAGAATCTTTGCCACATTCGGAGAAAGGAATGCCGGCAGTGTCGGTCCGAGATGGATATTTTTGACTCCAAGCGCGAGAAGCGCCAGAAGGACGATGACCGCTTTCTGCTCATACCACGCAATATTGTAGACGATTGGAAGCTCATTGATATCGTTCAGTTCAAAAATTTCTTTCAGTTTCAGTGCAATGACTGCAAGTGAATAGGAATCGTTGCACTGTCCTGCATCCAGAACTCTCGGAATGCCACCGATATCTCCGAGATTCAGCTTATTGTATTTATATTTTGCACATCCTGCAGTAAGAATTACAGTATCTTTCGGCAGTCCTTTTGCAAAATCAGTATAATAATTTCGGGACTTTGCACGTCCGTCGCAGCCTGCCATTACGACAAATTTGCGGATTGCTCCGGATTTTACTGCTTCTACGATCTTATCTGCCAGCGCGAAGACCTGCGCATGTGCAAACCCACCGATGATCTCACCATGTTCAATCTCTTCCGGCGCCTGACACTGCTTCGCCTTAGCAATGATTTCTGAAAAATCTTTTTCTTCTCCGACACCGCCCGGAATATGGGTGCATCCCGGATAAGAAGCTGCACCCGTCGTATACATACGGTCTTTGTAGCTGTCCTTTGGCGGAACGATGCAGTTCGTTGTCATCAGGATCGGACCATGGAAACTCTCAAACTCCTCTTTCTGTTTCCACCATGCATTTCCATAATTTCCGATAAAATTCGGATATTTTTTGAACGCCGGATAGTAATGCGCCGGAAGCATTTCGGAATGAGTGTAGATATCCACACCCGTTCCCTGCGTCTGTTCAAGAAGCATTTCCAAATCGTGCAGGTCATGTCCCGAAACAAGGATACCCGGATTTTTGCCGACTCCGATATTAACTTTTGTGATCTCAGGATTTCCGTAAGCTGCTGTATTAGCCTTGTCAAGAAGTTCCATCACACGAACGCCGAAATTTCCTGTCTCGAGAGTCAATGCGGTAAGTTCTTCTGCCGAGAGAGCATCATCCGTTGTTACCGCAAGTGCTTTCTGGAGAAACGCGTCGATCTCCTCATCCGTATGTGCAAGTGCTGCTGCATGTTTCGCATAGGCTGCCAGTCCTTTCAGACCGTAGGTGATCAGTTCTCGAAGACTTCGGATATCTTCATTCTCTGTGGCAAGAATTCCTACGTGCGAAGCTTTATCTTCAAAAGTATCTTCTGTACCGTTCCAGAATGCAGCTTCCGGGAGATCATCTCTGTTTTCGACTTTTTTCAGAAGTTCTTCTTTGATCTCCAGCGTTTCTTTGATTCGTGTAATGATAGATTCTTTATCAAAATTTGCATTTGTGATCGTTGTAAACAGATTTACAATAATTTGATGATTGATATTATCATCTATTTCTTTTCCTTCGCTTCGAAGCTGTGTGGTCACTGCTGAAATGCCTTTTGTCACATAGACCAGCAGATCCTGCATGGCTGCAACATCCGGTTTCTTTCCACATACCCCTGATACTGTACATCCGCTGCAGCCTGCAGTTTCCTGACACTGAAAGCAAAACATCTTATTTTCTTTTTTATCCATGGTTAAACCTCCTTATGGTCTCTCTGTATAGTTTCTTTGTAAATCCAATATAATATACATCTCACTATAAAGACGTGGTTATAACCACATACATAAAAACGCAAAAAAGACGGACATAAAAATCCGTCTTCTTTCAATGCATATAATAATTAAATTTCATTTTCAGTCAAAAAATTCAATTCCCATCAGCGTCAGTCCGTGTGCCGGCGCGGTCGGTCCGGATACAGAGCGGTCACAGGCATCGAGGATTTTCTTCACACGCTCCGGAGGATACTGTCCGTTTCCGACCTGAATCAGTGTTCCTGCAATGATGCGGACCATGTTGTAAAGAAATCCCTCTCCCTTTACACGGATCGTCACAATGTCACCGTCTCTCCACACATCAATTCCTGTAATAGTACGAACTGTGGACTTTACCTGCGCACCTGTTCCGCAGAAACTTGCAAAATCATGTCGTCCGATCAGATAAGAGGTCGCTTCCCGCATCTTTTCTATATCAAGTTTGTAATGATAAAAATAAGAATACAAACGCTCTGTCGGCACCGGAAATTTACGGTTCAGTATCCGGTATTCGTATGTTTTTTCACTGTCGCAGTATCTCGGATGAAAATCCGGCTCCACTTCTTCTGATAACTGAATGCGGATATCTTCCGGCAGTCTCTGATTGAGTGCATAGGAAATCTTTTCTCCCGGAATACGAGTATTCGTATCAAAAACGGCTACATTTCCGAGTGCATGAACGCCTGCATCGGTACGGCTTGCACCCATGATCTCAATTTTTTCTCCAAGAAGGTCAGAAAGTGCATCGTTAAGCACACCCTGAATCGTGATTCCGTTTGGCTGAATCTGCCATCCACTGTAATTCGTTCCGTCATAGGCAACTACAAGTCCAACTCTTTTCATCTTGTCCTCCATTTATGGTAAAAATGGTTCCCGCCTTTTACAGCAAGAACCATCCTTATTTATAAACCGGCCATGCGAAATCCGATCGCTACTGCAAGATATGCAAACAGGATCAGGTATGCAATATGGTCTCGTTTCTTATATTTCAGCGGTTTCATCTGGGTACGGTCATCGCCCCCGTGATAACACCGTGCTTCCATCGCCATTGCAAGATCATTCGCACGGCGGAAAGCAGAAATAAACAGCGGCACCAGAAGCGGCACCATGTTTTTTACTTTCTGGATCAGATTTCCGTTTTCAAAATCTGCACCTCTCGCGATCTGTGCTTTCATGATCTTGTCCGTTTCTTCCAGAAGAATAGGAATAAAACGAAGTGCAATCGACATCATCATTGCAATCTCATGTACCGGGACATGGATCTTATTCAGTGGACGAAGGCTTTTTTCCAGTCCGTCGGTCAGCTGATTCGGAGTAGTCGTCAGTGTCATAAGCGAAGAGCCGATTACCAGATAGATCAGTCGGATTGCCATGCGGACTGCCATGGAAACACCTTCTTTTGTGATCTTGAAGATTCCAAAAGTAACGATTGCCTCACCCGGTGTCAGAAAAATATTAAACACCATAGTGATCAGCAGGATCATAAAGATTGCTTTCAGTCCCTTAAAGATAAACTTCACCGGAACTGTGGAAATCAGGATCATTCCTGCCAGAAATACGGTTGCTACCGCATATCCGACTACAGTATGAAATAAAAATACCGATATAATAAAAATCAGTGTACCGGCAAGCTTTGTCCGTGGATCCAGCTTATGGATCGGTGACTTTGCCGGGTAATACTGTCCGATCGTAATATCTCTAATCATTCAGAGCTCCTCCTTTCAGTAAAGGAGAGTTCATTTCTTTCAGTGCATGCAGAATATCCGCTCTGGCTTCCTCGACAGTTGTGTCAGAAGGATCTACCGGAAGTCCTTTTTCTTTCAAAGCATGCATGATATAGGTAATCTGCGGTGCAGCAAGTCCCATCTCTTCCAACTCTTTGTAATGCGCAAAGACCTTTTTCGGAGTATCGTCAAATGCGATCTTACCGTGATTTACCACGATCAGACGTTCTACATATTTCGCAACGTCTTCCATGCTGTGTGAAACCAGGATGATCGTGATTCCGCGGACTTTATGAAGTTCTGCGATCTGGTCAAGGATCTCATCCCTTCCCTTCGGATCAAGTCCTGCGGTCGGCTCATCCAGAATCAGGATCTTTGGATTCATTGCAAGAACACCGGCGATTGCCACACGCTTTTTCTGTCCGCCGGAGAGATCAAATGGAGACTTGTCAAAATTTTTTTCTTTGAAACCGACCTGAAGCAGTGCTTTTCTCGCTTCTTTCTCTGCTTCTTCCCTGCTTTTGCCCTGGTTCATCGGTCCGAAACAAACGTCTGAAAGAACATCACTCTCAAAAAGCTGATGTTCCGGGTACTGGAAAACAAGTCCTACTTCGCTTCGAAGTGCTCTTCTGTTGTAGTTTTCTGCCCAGACATCCTCACCATTGTATGATACTGTGCCGGAAGTCGGCCGGATCAATGCATTCAGATGTTGGATCAATGTAGATTTCCCGCTTCCTGTATGTCCGATCACACCGATAAACTGTCCATCCGGAATGTTCAGATTAATTTCTTTCAGTGCGTGGATCTCATAAGAGGTTCCCGGGCTGTATGTGTAAGTTACGTTTTTCAGTTCTATTGACATAAGGCATTTACCAACTCTTCCGTAGTAAGGATTCCATCCGGAATGTCTACACCGGACTGTTTCAGTTCATGTGCAAGCAGTGTTACCTGCGGCACATCCAGACGATATTTCTTCAGTGTCTCTACCTGTGAAAAGATCTCCTTCGGAGTTCCCTCCATCACTACATGACCATCGTCCATGACAACCACACGATCGGCATCGATCACTTCTTCCATGTAGTGTGTGATCAGAACGACCGTCACATTTTCCTGACGATTCAGCTGATGAACTGCTTCCAGTACTTCTTTTCGTCCGTTCGGATCCAACATGGCAGTCGGTTCATCCAGAACGATACACTGCGGACGCATCGCCATGACACCGGCAATCGCCACACGCTGTTTCTGTCCACCGGATAGTTTATTCGGTGAATGATGACGATATGCAGTCATTCCTGTCTTTGCAAGGCTTTCGTCCACACGTTTCCAGATATCTCCTGTAGATATCCCCATATTCTCCGGTCCGAATCCCACATCTTCCTCAACTACGGTACCGATGATCTGGTTATCCGGATTCTGGAATACCATACCTGCTTTCTGCCGCACTTTCCAGAGTTCCGGCTCTTTCGACGTATCGATTCCATCAATCCAGATGGTTCCCTCTGTCGGGAGCAATAACGCATTAATGTGTTTTGCAAACGTAGATTTACCAGATCCGTTATGTCCAAGCACTGCAACAAATTCACCCGGCTGAATATCAAGGTCAACACTGTCAACCGCTCTCTGCGTATCTTCTACATTTCCGTCTTCATCATATCTTAAATAGTCAAATGTCAGTTTTGCCGCTTTGATGATTCCCATCTTTTTAGTCCTTTCAGGCTTCCTCGGAAGGTTCGCCACCGGTCAGAGATTCGATCAGTTCCCAGATTTCATCTCTTCCCTGCTTTGTCTCAGCAGAATACGGAATCACAGTGGTTCCCTTTCTTAACTGAAGGCCTTCTCTTATCGCCTTCAGATTCTTCTGAACCTGACTGCGTTTCAGTTTATCCAGTTTCGTTGCAATAATAATCGGCTCATAGCCATTATGAAGGATCCATTCATACATCTGTCTGTCATTTGCAGACGGATCATGACGGATATCGATCAGAAGAAAAACGGCTTTGAGATTGTGGGAAGTATGCAGATAATTCTCGATCATCTTTCCCCATTTTTCTTTTTCTGCCGGTGTCACACGGGCATATCCGTATCCCGGAAGATCGACCAGATCCAATTCATCATTGATCTTGTAAAAATTGATTGTCTGTGTCTTGCCCGGCTGCGCACTGGTGCGCGCCAGTGCCTTCCGGTTCATCAGACCATTGATCAGTGAAGATTTGCCGACGTTGGATTTGCCGGCAAAAGCCACTTCCGGCAAACCGGTATCCGGAATCTTACTTGTGATTCCGCATACGATATCTAAAACTGCACTTTTTATAACCATAAAGTCCTCTTTCGATAACTGTTCAAGTCTTTGCAAGTTACTTCTGTCAATTTGCAAGCGCCTCATGGAGCACTTCATTCATATTTTCTACAAAGGAGATTTTCAGACCGTCAAGGATCTCATCGTCCATCTCCTGAATATCCGGTTTGTTCTGCTTCGGGACAAGTACCTGTCTGATCTTGGCATATTTGGCTGCAAGAAGTTTTTCTTTCAGTCCGCCGATCGGAAGTACATGACCACGGAGTGTGATTTCACCGGTCATGGCTACATCTGCGCGCACTTCTCTGCCGATGATTGCAGAAAGCATCGCTGTAGCCATCGTAATACCCGCAGAAGGTCCGTCTTTCGGAACTGCACCTTCCGGAATATGTACGTGAATATCATTTTCCTGGAAAAATTCCGGCGAAATATCATAATCGGATGCTACAGAACGGATGTAAGAAATGCCTGCCTGAGCAGATTCTTTCATGACATCTCCGAGCTGTCCGGTAAGTACAAGTTCTCCCTTGCCCGGCATGACATTGACCTCGATCTGAAGTGTATCACCTCCGACCTGTGTCCATGCAAGTCCTCTGGCGATTCCGACTTCGTCTTTCTTATTTGCCATCAGATAACTGTATCTGGCTTTGCCGAGAAAATCTTCAAGATTTTTGCCTTTGACTGTGATCTTCTTCTTGTCATTTTCCATAATTTCACGTGCTGCTTTACGACAGATCTGACCTATCTTACGCTCCAGTCCACGCACACCGGCCTCACGGGTGTAGAGTGTAATGATCTTGCGAAGTGCGGATGGCTGAATCGTCAGTGCTCCTTTCGGAATACCGTTTACTTCCAGCTGTTTCGGAATCAGATGCTCTTTCGCAATGTGTTCTTTTTCATTTTCGGTATAACCGGAAATTTCAATGACTTCCATACGGTCAAGAAGCGGTCTCGGAATACCGTCCATATCATTTGCGGTCGCAATAAATAATACTTCGGAAAGATCCTGTGGAACTTCTACATAATGATCGTTAAACCGACTGTTCTGCTCCGGATCGAGCACCTCGAGAAGTGCTGCAGAAGTATCACCTTTATAGTCACTGCTTGTTTTATCGATCTCATCAAGAAGCATCAGTGGATTGCTGACACCTGCCTGTGAAAGCGCTTCCGTGATACGTCCCGGCATAGCGCCCACATAAGTCTTTCTGTGGCCGCGGATCTCTGCCTCATCACGGACACCTCCAAGACAGATGCGGACGTATTTTTTATTCAATGCCTCTGCTACAGACTTCGCAATGGAGGTCTTACCTGTTCCCGGAGGGCCTACAAGACAGAGGATCGGACTCTTGCCTCCACCTGTCAGCTTACGGACAGCAAGGAATTCCATGATGCGTTCCTTGACATCTTTGAGCCCGTAATGTCCTTCTTCGAGAATTTCCCAGGCCTTTTTCAGGTCTGTGAAATCTTCGGATTTTTTGTCCCATGGGAGAGCAAGAAGTGTCTCGATATAAGTGCTCAGCACACTGCTTTCTGCTGCACTGCTGTTCATACTCTTAAAGCGGTCGATTTCTTTGTTCAGTTTGTCTTTGACTTCTCTGGAAGCCTGAAGTTCACTGACCTTTTTGCGGTATTCTTCCGCAATATCACTGGTACTTTCCTCTCCCAGTTCCTCACGGATGACTTTAAGCTGCTCTCTCAGGATATAATCTCTCTGATTCTTGTCCACACGGGATTTAAGCTTGCGCTGCAGATCGTGACCGATCTGAAACACTTCAATCTCATTTGTGAGGATTGCAGCAAGCACCTCATAGCGGTCCTCAAGGCTGACTGCCTCGAGGATTTTCTGTTTGTTCTGATAACTCAGCGGAACATTTACCGAAACCTGTGTGATCAGCTGATCGATATCCTCAATGTTCATGATCTTTGCTGCCAGGTCTTTGCTGATTTTTCCGCTTTCCATGCAATATCTCTGAAAGAGTTCCTGAATACTCCGGAACATTGCTTCATTCAGAGATTTCGTATATTTCGTGCTGTCAGGCTCAAAAAGTGCCGTCTCTGCCTGCAGAAACGGCTCCTCCTGATCCAGACTTAGAAGTTCCGCACGTTCAATTCCTTCCACCAGCACTCTGAGCAGATCCTGCGGGAGCTTTACTACCTGCTTGATATAGGCAACGGTTCCCACCTGATACAGATCAGTCAGCTTCGGTGTCTCTGTCTCGGGATCCTTCTGTGTGACCAGAAAAATTCTCTGATCATGAAGCATTGCCGCCTCTATCGCTTTGATCGAACGTTCTCTGCTTACATCAAAGTGTACGATCATTTCCGGAAGGATCGTTGTGCCGCGCAAAGCGATTGCCGGAAGGATGCTGATTGACTGTTTCATGTATTTTCAATCCCTTCTTTAAGCCGTCTCCGGCTTTCCTGTCTTTCTGGAACGGGAATTTCTTCTTGTGGTATTCTGCTGTACAGCAGGCTGTTCACCATGAACCACTTCTGGTTCTCCGGTTCCGTCTACTGCATCTTTTGTGATGGTGCACTTGCATATCGTATTATCGGAAGGAGTACGATACATCAGATCCATCAGAGATTTCTCCATGATGGAACGAAGTCCTCTGGCACCGGTCTTACGCTCCAGAGATTTTCTCGCTACTTCTTTGAGGGCATCTTCCTCAAATTCAAGCTCTACACCATCCAGCTCGAATAATTTGTGATACTGTTTGGTCAGAGAGTTCTTAGGCTCTTTGAGGATACGAATCAGTGCTTCCTCATCCAGTCCGTCAAGTGTGACCACAATCGGTACACGACCGATAAATTCCGGAATCAGACCATATTTGATAAAGTCTTCCGGCATAACGTCCTTCAGGACTTCTCCGATATTTCTCTCTTCCTGAACAGAAACATCTGCGCCAAATCCAATGGACTTGGTATCCTGGCGGGCTTCGATCGTCTTTTCGATACCGTCAAATGCACCACCACAGATAAACAGGATGTTTGTCGTATCGATCTGGATAAATTCCTGATGCGGATGCTTACGTCCACCCTGCGGCGGAACGCTTGCAACTGTACCTTCAAGGATTTTCAGAAGTGCCTGCTGTACACCTTCACCGGATACATCTCTGGTGATAGATGCATTTTCGGATTTACGTGTGATCTTGTCGATCTCATCGATGTAGATGATACCGTACTGCGCACGCTCGATGTCATAATCTGCCGCCTGAATGATCTTCAGAAGAATGTTCTCAACATCCTCGCCTACATAACCTGCTTCGGTAAGTGTGGTTGCATCTGCAATTGCGAAAGGTACATTCAGAAGTCTGGCAAGTGTCTGCGCAAGCAGTGTTTTACCGGAACCTGTCGGTCCAAGCATCAGAATGTTGCTTTTCTGTAACTCCACATCCAGATTTCTGGATGCTGTAATTCTCTTGTAATGATTATATACAGCCACAGACAGAGCTTTCTTAGCTTCGTCCTGACCGATGACATAATCGTCCAGAATCTTATGGATCTCCTCAGGTTTTAAAAGGTTGATGTCTGAATCATAAACATCCTCCGTATCATACTGAGCCAGTTCCTCTTCCATAATTTCCGAGCAGATACCAATGCATTCATCACAGATAAAAACACCATCCGGTCCTGCGATCAGCTTGCGCACCTGATCCTCAGATTTGTGACAAAAAGAGCATCTGACTTTTCCTTCTCTCATTTTTTCTGCCATAAATAGTTCTCTTTTCCTTTCAGTTTGATATGGCACAAAAGGAACCCCCTGAAAAGAGGTTCCTTCT
>OGYG01001519.1_pt1 | contig 14412 bp, 23 predicted proteins | sample 1576481 | NCBI WGS metagenome assembly OGYG01 (sample SAMEA3541497, study PRJEB24748) | human gut metagenome | biome: human gut; feature: human-associated habitat; material: faeces | place: China | collected 2012 | reverse complement strand
ATAAAACTATTTGTTTTTATGCAGAAGAGTCTAAAATAGAAAAGATAATGAAGCAGTTGCTTCCAAAGGAAGAAGAAATTGTGTGGCCAAAAGAAAATACGAATGAAATGAAAGTGACACCAAGAGTATAAAGTTTATTGAGTAATAAAAAGAGACGTGTGTTTGAAAAATAGTGCAGACGTTGCAAAAAGATGTGTTCATTTGAAACAGCATATAAATGTAAAGTTATAGGATTACTGAGATTTAAGTAAATAGGAACGTGTGGGCGGCAGTATATTAGTTTGATATGCTGCTGCCTTTTTGGTTGGAGATTCGTAGGTAAAAAAGGAATGCAAAAGAGCCAGAAGATATAAAATCTGCATACAAACAACTGTAACAGTGGATTTTGCGGCTTTGCAGGCGATCAATCCGGACATCGTAACATTGCTTCGAATCCCTGGGGCGCTGGAATATCCAGTAGTGAGAGGGAAAGATAATTCCTATTATTTAAACCATACCGTACAAAAAAATTATAACATTGCTGGTAGTAGTTTTTTAGATTACCGGAACGAACGGGATTGCTCGGATCGTAAGAATATAATTTATGGACGTAATATGAAAGATGGAAGTATGTTTCGTGTACTGAAAAATTATCAGGACATTGATTTTTTTAGGAACACATGGATATGGCGGTTTACTTGTCGCGTGGAAGGACTCTGAAATATCAGATTACAGTTTGTGAACAGGTGCCGGCAGATAGTGAAATTTATCAGATAGAAAAAGGGAACGCTGGAGACAATAAGGGAAATGAAATCATATTGTCTACCTGTAGTGCAAAAGCAAATATCCGGATTGTTATAAAAGCACAGCTAGAGACTTAAAATTATTGAAATATGATTTATTTACTATTATGGGCAAAAAGGAAGCAGAGTAAACCTCTACTTCCGAATTATACAGCCTTTTTCCTATGATATTAGGTACGAGATAAACAGACAAAGGAACTAGTATGCTGAAATATATAAAGCAACTTTTGTAATTGTTTGAAGATTTTGATAGGATTTTACTGTTCATAAAGCCCTCTACTTATATTTAAAAATTATTATCGGTAACTCATCTCCTATGTGGAAGCGTTTAAATTTATTATATTCAGAATATCCAATAGTACTTTTGATAGCAATTCAGGATTTGTTTTATCCAAAAATATTGCATGACATAATTCTACTTCTTGAATAAGTTCTGGATTTTCGAGATCGGATAGAATAATGAAAGGAGTACAGATATTTAGAAAATTTACTTTTTTATAATATCCAATCTCATTCCATCGACTATAAAATAGTCAGAACAAATCATATCTATATGAATTGACTCAAGAATTTGTATTACTTCTTTTACACCAGTTGCAATACGTACATCAAAACTTTTCTGAAGCAAAGTGGACAATAGTTTTAAAGAAGCTCCTAGTGTAATAATAATTTCAGAGGAATATGTTGCATTATGATTTAAAAGTAAGTAGTACTGCGAAAGCGATAATTCCGGACATTAACAATAACCAGAAAATGCTGATTATTGTTGAAAGAATGTTTAATACGCTCCTGTTTTCTGCATGACGCACACAAATAATAGAAAGTAATAAACCGACTAGAATAAATAAGATATTTGTACCTGCCCATACAGTTTGCATTCCATTTGTGAGTGTTACACCAAGGAATGTAGGAATAAATGTTGCAAGAGGGAGCAGGCTAAAAACTAACGCGCATATACTAAAAACTTTGACTTTCTTTTTTTTCATACTTAATTACCTCATTTCTTTTTTTCCAAAGGCTTTAATAGATACAGTTAAAACAAGTACAAATACAATTATTGCACATGGCAAGAATGGCATGAGTTCGAATGTAGAGTCAGAAGAAACCGCTGTAAAGTCATGTAATGAACAGGATACAAGATATCCACTGTAACAGTAAGGATAAGCAATCCACAGTGGGGTATTTGCAACTAAGATACCAGGAATTACAAGTAATAGATTTAAACCAACGGAAAATAATGGCTTTTCAAATAAAACCGTAATTGCCCACATAGTTGCTACACATGGAAGCATAGTAAGAAAAAGTCCAATACACCATTTCAGTAAGTATAGTATTGGTAGCGTTTCAATAATTCCCATAGTGGTTGTTGCAATAAGACCTGCGATAATAAAAACAACCATAAAAACAGCCATTTCCATAAAAAGGTAGAAAACAAGAACACAAAATTTTGCCAGAGAAAGTGAGTATCTGCTGACAGGTAAAGCCAACATTTTTAAAATACCGTTGTTTTGTGTTTCGCGTCCAGCAATCAGTACACAAACCACAATCATACTAAAAGGAAGTAGATAATAAGCATAAACAAGAGCACTTTGGATAAACATAGCAGACCAGGCATTTGTATATTCCGGAGTGAAATAAGCACTTAGGTTTGCAATTCCAGAAATAATTACCAAGATAGGAGCGATAAAAATAAGCGGAATAATTTTAGAGCGCTTTACTTTCATAAATTCTATTTTTAGTAATTCAGAGAAATTCATTTGTTTGATCCTCCTATTCATAATGATGATTTTTGGTGAGCCATAGTCCAACTCCGAGAAAAGCGAAAGTTTCTATTAAAGAGAAGATTATGACAGTAGGATTAGGTGAGGCATTCAGTGCAACAGCTGGTTTTAGCATTAATACAAATGGATGAACCATAAATAATATGAATTTGGAATTGGCGATAGCCATTCCACTTAGAAATCCACCAACGCCTATCCCGAGAGAAATCCACATATTTTCAAAGCGAGAAGAAATTAATAACATGAATGAAAGTACTGGCATGGATGTAATAAAGGAATAACCAGTAAATACAATTAACGCATTCAAATTAAATGTTCCTACAGGTAAATCAGTAATACCTATTTTTAGTAGTGCAAGGTTTTGTATTAAGACAGCAATTAGGAGTAACACTGTCAAGATAACAAACTTGCAAAGATACATGGAAGAAACATTTATAGGTAGCATATACATTTTCTTGATTGCTTCACCCTTAAATTCCATATTATAAATCATACATGTTGCAACAATAATTCCAAACATATTTAAAACCATGAGCATTCCATAGAGTTGTGTTAATAATATATCCATTGGAGCTAGCGGCAAACTTAATAAGGTATCCTTTCTAATTATGAAATTAAGAAAAGCGTAAGCAGCTCCAAGAACTCCCATAGCTAAAAGAATTGGCAATATACCAGTCCTTTTTTCTTTACGCAGTTCAATCATAAGTGTTTTCATAACTGAGCCCTCTTCTTTCTAGAAATGTTGTCGTTTTCAATCATGGAAAGAAACATATCTTCCAAATTGTCAGTAGCAAATCCAGACCGCAAAGCATTCTGTTTTAAATCATCTAAACTACCTTCGAAAAGCATTCTTCCGTGATTAAGAATCCCAATATCGTCAGCAATCAGTTCAATTTCAGAAAGCATATGAGAAGAGATTAAAACAGTACAATCATAAAAGGTAGGAAGAGACTTTATTAAATTACGAATCTCGTGGATGCCGGAAGGGTCTAAACCGTTGGTCGGCTCATCTAAAATTAAAATTGGTGGTCTTCCGAGTAATGCACCAGCTAATCCCAAACGTTGTTTCATGCCTAATGAGTATTTTTTTGCCAGTCGATCACCAAACTGACTTAAGCCAACTAAATCTAAAGCATCTTCAACTGTATTTTGGGGTAATCCCAGTATTCTGCGAATTATATCGAGATTTTCGCGACCTGTTAGGTTAGCGTAAAAGGATGGAGCTTCAATGAAGGAGCCAATTCTTTTCAAAATAGCAAGCCGATCATTAGGAAATTGTTTTCCATCAATTTGGAAACTTCCGCTTGTTGGAGCCGTTAGTCCTAAAAGCATTTTCATAGTGGTGGATTTTCCTGCACCATTGGGTCCAAGGAAACCATAAATACTTCCCTTTTTGATATGAAGTGAAACTTTGTTGACCGAAGTAAAGTTTTTATATTTTTTTGTCAACTTTTCTGTTGTTATAATGTATTCCATATAAACATCTCCTTTCGTTAATCATATGTTACACTATGAACCTAACATTTACTTTCTCGTATCCTTACTTTTACCTTACTTTTTATAAAAAGTGATCAAGAAATATGAAACTGTGTTATAATGGGCACATAGATAGGAGGTAGTTAAGATGGACAATTCATATTTAAAAAGCAAAAAACTGTTGTTGGTAGATGACGAACCAGAACTATTGACAATGTTAACGACTATTTTGTCTGATGATGGATTTAATTATATTGTGATGGCAAGTACTGTACAAGAAGCAATTTCAAAAGCACATAGCGAAAAACCGGATTTGATTTTTCTTGATGTTATGTTGCCTGATGGAGACGGCTTCAGTTTAATGCAGCAATTACGGAAGTTTACAGACGTACCAGTAATTTTTTTGACTGCAAAAGATGAGGCTACTGCTAAATTATCTGGTTTGGGATTAGGTGCAGATGACTATATAGTGAAACCGTTTATGCCACAGGAATTATTGTTCCGCACATATGCAGTTTTAAGGAGATGTTATAAAGGTGAGGCACTAACAGTTTCATTAGAAGGGTGTATTATAGATTTCGGACGTGCAGAAATAAATAAAAATGGTGAAATTCTCTCTTTAACAGCTAAGGAACATATTTTATTGGAAACACTTGCTAGAAATGAAGGAAAGATTGTTACCGTAGACGTTTTGTGTGAAGCGTTGTGGGGGGATAATCCATTTGGCTTTGAGAATAGTTTAAATGCACATATTCGAAGAATTCGAGAAAAGATTGAAGAGGATCCGTCAAAACCCGTATCGTTGATTACGATAAAAGGACTTGGATACAAATTAAATACAAGGAAGTAACATAATGAAATCGTTTAGGACATATATATCAAAACAGTTGTCTGTTTTTTTGGGATTGATTTTTGCCCTGATATTTTTAAATAGTATAATGTTTGGATGGACATTTTATAATATCATGCATAAAGATTATGGTTCAGAATCGCCGCAGACTATGCTAGAAGAAACAGCTTCTTCTTTTGATGGAACAGATATTTCAAGCAAAGTTGCAGAAAAATTAACCCGCAACAATATTTGGGCCTTTTTTCTGAATGAGGATGGAGTGGTAACATGGTCGCACAATAAACCGAAAAAGGTTCCGAATACCTATAAGATAAAAGATGTTGCAGTATTTGCAAAAGGATATATCCAGGACTATCCAGTTTTTACTTGGGAATGTGATGGCGGGATTATGGTTTTAGGGTATCCGAAAGATAGTTATACAAAGATTACAAGCAATTATTTTTCTCTTGATGCGATAAGAAAACTACCCATTTTTATTTTAATTATGTTTTGTTTAGATATATTTCTTTTATTTATAGCATACTTCTTATCAAAGAGAAAAATTGTAAAAACTACAGAGCCAATAATCGCTGCGATTAAAAGCCTTTCAGATGGAAAATCTGTTTCAATTTCTGTTGATGGTGAACTGGCAGAAATTGCAGAAGGAGTAAATCGAGCGGCAATTATTTTAGATAGGCAAAATCAAGCTAGAGCAAATTGGATAAGTGGAGTTTCTCACGATATACGAACACCTCTTTCTATGATAATGGGATATGCACAACGGATTTCAGATGAAACAGAGAGAGAAAGTTTAATTCATAACGAAGCAGTGATTATCAGCAAGCAGAGCATGAAAATAAAAGAATTAGTGCAAGATCTGAATTTGGTATCACAGTTAGAGTATTCTATGCAACCGTTAAAAAAAACAAAAGTTCGGTTTTCAGTTTTGTTACGTAGTTATGTGGCTGAATTATTAAATGAGGGTATTCCTGAAAAATATTCTATTAATCTTGAAGTTTCTTTATCTGTAGAACAGTTTTTGATAGATTGTGACGAACGTCTTATGAAACGAGCAATAGGCAACTTGGTACAGAATAGTATCCGACATAACCCAAAGGGCTGTGAAATTGTAATTAGATTAGATTCTGTAGGACATGAGTTTGAATTGCAAATAAAAGATAACGGGGTCGGATTATCTGAAAAAAGGTTACGGGAATTACAAGAAATTCCTCACTATATGGAGAGTACAGATGAGCGTTTAGATTTACGCCATGGGTTGGGGTTGATTATTGTAAGACAAATAATAATAGCACATGAAGGAAAGATAAAAATTGATAGTGAACCTAATAGGGGATATGCTACTACTATTTTCCTTCCAATTAGTGTCCCAATAAAAAATAGATAAATAAAAAGGCAGTTTCAGGTTGTGGTGTGCTACCCGTTAAGTAGACAATGAAAAAATATAAAATTTTGTGTTGCCCGGTTTGTACCGGGCAATATTTTTGTTTGCGCGCCATGGGCGCGCTCTAACGGGTGCAAGTCCCGAACATGCCCAGATAGTGGGAAGTGTATAGCCGAACAGCAAGGGTGTCTATCGCGAGGTAGAATCTGAAGGAAGCTGTAAGCAAATCTCTGGTCCGACGAACAGAAATCACATATAAGGCTAGGCTACGAGAGATAAGTTGGCGTGAAGCAACGAAGTCTAATAACTATCACCTTTGGCTGTTCGTTTCGTTACGGATGGAATGGATATATTATTTTCTTTTTTCTTTCCACCATAGTTTCCCCTTGCTTTTACAATATAGGTATTTGTGTCGATATATGGTTTCAGAAAAAGTTCATCCAGATAATTGCGAAAAATAAGCTTAATTACACTATTGCGCTGTCCATTCCGAAACTGCTGTAAAATTTTGATAACCTCATTTTCAATTTCGTTTTTGGGATCCAAAGCAAAATGCGCATCAGAATTTTCCAGAGGTTTCTCTGGAGGCATTTCTGGAGGAAGCGGAATATGAAATTCCTCATCCCCCTGTGCATATGCAATCATGGCCTTTTTCATCCATTTTCCCATTTCAAACATTGGATGCAAGGTAAGTGCGACCAAATCCAGATCATGCTGCCAGTATAAACGAACGATTACGTTCATATTATCACCTCCTAGCGGATCTGATTAACACGCTGGTAATAATATCCCCGCACATTTGAATAGATATTGCTTAAATCCGGATCATTGATATTACCAGGAATAATTTGCAGTCCATCCATATAACGGAAGACATTATTAAACTGTTCGGACCATGCATCATAAGTACCACCGGTTGCAACAATGTAATCAATGTCAGCAAAATAATTATGTGTTGATTTTAACTTTTCAATTGTTTCATTGCATACTTCTCTGGATGCATCTTCCAGTAGTGTGCGGAAGGATTCATTGCTGCGTTTCATATGCTTTCGATCGAGAATCCGTATTTCACCTGTTTCTAAAAGGTTCTGCAGATCCGGGATCTGTAATGATACACCATAAGTGTCCTGAATTTTTTTACATGTTCTTGAAAAGACCTCCCGCATCCCAAAATCCGGGAATGTGTTTTCATCGACAACACTACCATGATCGACAAGATAATCATCACAGGTTCCAAATCCTGGATCAAACACAATCGTATTCTTTGAAAAGATTTTTGCTGCAGTGGCAAGCTGTTTTCCATCTTTTCCGACAAGAGCAGAAACCAACGCTCCGAGCGGCTGCGGCATAACAAAAATATCTTTGCTGTCTACCACAAAATCAAACTGCTGCCAAGGTGCACGTCCAATACGCAGACTGAAATGATGATGTCCGGAAAGAACTTCCTTCAAATCATTCTGGTCGGCTTTTAAATATTTTGGCGGGAGTCCTGTCTGAATGGTAAGTTTCTTTCCTTTCGAATTTCCTTTATCATTTCCCATTAATCCAATGGCGATACCAGTGTCCGAGATAACACGGAACATATCAGAATAGTATCTTTTACGGCCAAATAATTCCTGCTCGCTGTCAATTACATCCGATGCAGAGAGTTCATTGTAAGCCAGAGAGCCAACAACCCAGATATCACCATTTTCTGCTTTATAATAGATATCTGTTTCAGAAGGTTCATTGAGCCTGACACGATCAGCAGGGATTTTCCTTGCGTAAGCTGAAACAGAATAAATTTTATTAGGACTCATTCCTTTGATTGCAGAATATCCGATATCCAGACCGATGATCCAATGGTTTGCCGGGCACGGTGCTGCACGATGGATTGTTTCACTGCGGGTTTTAAAGTCTTTAGTATTCATATAGATCCACCTTGTATGTAAATAGTCATATTATTGATATTCATTAATAGTATGAAAGAAATTATTTCATACCTGATTTTCTGGACAAAATTATTTATTGTTATTTCAAGCACTCTATTTTTAGAACTAATGAATTCGATGAGAGGAGGGAAAAATATCTCGAATAGTTCAAATCTATGCAAACATAAGGAGAAAAAATGGAGAAAACAAAATCATGCAAACGGAAAATGAGAATCGCAATAGGAATTCTATTGCTAGAATTTGCCTATATGTTGTTTATGGGAATCGGAGGGGTTCATGCTACAGATGAAACACTTCCTACTGTTGATGGGAAATTAATTCATTCGATCGATCATGTGGAAATTACTTCTGAGATGATGAACCGATATGCAAAAGATATGGATCCGGATATTATTAATCGAATCACAGAAGAAAACGGCAGTTGCACACCACAGGAATTTTTACGTGCATATACAGAGCAAGATCCAAAGTTCAAGAAAACGCTGAAGAAAAAATACGATATTACAACACAGGAGGATGATTTTTATGATTATCGATAAAATTGGAGATATTTTACATACGGAAGCAGATGTTATCTGTCATCAGGTGAACTGTAAAGGGGTTATGGGAGCAGGATTAGCGAAACAAATCCGAAATCAGTTATTATCAGAAGAACAATACAGAACTTACCAGGAAATCTGTCGGGAATATGGCCGTGCAAATCTTGGTAAAGTAATTCGTATGAAAACGGATACCTATCAAGTTTATAATCTCTTCGGAGAGGACATTCCTACAGGGTCCGGAGTTGATACCATATATGCTGCTCTCTATAAGGCACTTGTAAGTGCCTTATATTATGCGGAAACGGAACACCTTACACTGGCAGTTCCTGGAATGATCGGATGCGGTCTCGCAGGAGGTGACTGGCGTATTGTAAGGAACCATATTTTAGAACCAATTTTCGGGACAAGAACAAAGGTATCGCTGTATATCCACTGGCTGGATGAAGAAAATTACATGAAAGCACAGGAATTGATGCAGCAACCGAATTTTGAGGATCCGGTGAAAGAGGTTTGCTCAAACCTTTTTATGCATGAGATTTTGTAATTATTTGAATGAAACAGGCTGTTTTTCCAGCCTGTTTTTTATTTAGAGGAAAAACAATCATTCTATTGATAGTGAAAATACATTGATGATAGGAGGAAAAAACATGAAAATCAATACAATAAAAATCAAAAATTTTAGAGGAATTCCAGATATGGAAATTTCTTTGGAAAGGATCTCATTTTTTACAGGTCCTTGTGGAGCTGGTAAGACATCTGTTTTAAAACAGGTCCATATATGACTACATTTGGTCTTGTTGCGAAATTTGCCGGAACAAAATATGAAGTAAATGATAAGAATGATTTGCAGCCAGGAGATATCATTATTTGTAACGGTATCCAGCATGTTGTTTTCTATTTCGGAAACGGACAAACAATTGGATGCTCAGGAGGGGGTTCCGGAACACATGGCGATAATCCAAACGCATGTGTAAAATTTCAAAATTATGAACAAACATATAAACATAATACTACCCATATCTTTCGCATACCGGTAGAAGCATATTACTTAAAATGGGAGCAGGGGAGTTGAGATGTCAATGACAATAAAATAATCTTTAAAATGCAGTTTTCCATTATTTCTCTCATCATCTGGTGATTATTCACATGTCTTTTCCTTATATTAGAAAAATTAAGCTTTAATCCATTTGCCAATCCATTTCCTTGTTGTTTGATTATATCTACATTTATACAAGACGCCATTTAAGGTTTTATATTTCCAAACAATAGTGTGCGAAGCCGGACTGATTTCTGGAGGCGTAGCATCCGTCGAAGCAGCATAAACATTTGAAGTAATAAGCGTATGATTAGCAAAAGCTATAGATGATGGCGTTGTCAGACTAAAAATAAAGCTGCAGATTAAAGTGATAAATAGTGTTTTAGTCGTTTTCATGAATTGGTTCCCCTTCCTTGTAGCGTGGCAATCTTTTTAAGTCTTCAGAGAGGTGGTCGATGTCGGCAAAGAACCTTCCTTCGTAATAAATGGTATATTGTTTGGTTCCGTGATCAATGATATAAGCGTTATCTTCACGGAGCTCTACTGCGCCGTCTGTCACCGGATACAGCTCCCGAAAATTAGGTTCAGGGACGCAGAAAACAGAGAATATGACCACAGCAAATATGGCCGTATGGCACAGATACCCGTGTACACGCTTAAAACGGGAAGTATTTTCCTGATTATTTAAGATAAAGTAGATTCGTGTACTTAGTACAGAGGTATCATTTACGGCAAAGTGCATCATGCGGCTGGGCTCTGCGAGCCTGGCGCTTTGTATTCTTTTTGCGGTTTTTACAATCAGTTCAGCGTAATCGGTGACACTGAATTTCGGGTTGGATTGTATCAGGAAAAAGTCGTTGGAAAGCTCCAGAAAGAGCATAAATTCTTTTTTTAAATGCTGTACAAAAGGATTCCACCAGTGTATGCGGCAGATAATTTCCATCAGAAATCCAAGCCATAGGTGATGCTCTTTATAGTGCGCAATCTCATGCAGGCAGATGTACTTAAGCTCCGTTTCGGAAAAGCTTTGCCCATCGGGCATTATCAAAATCGGATGTAATAATCCAGTGATGGCCGGAGAGATTGGCTCCGGGATAAGGGCAATCCGTATCGGTTTGGCAAGGTATTCCTGTAAAAACTCGTACAGATATGCATATGCGCCTTCTTTTTCAACAAAAAATGCAGAGAGCGCATGGTGCAGCCGTATATACTGAACCAGGAGCCGCAACAGCAGGATAAAAGCGACCGTAAACCAGATTGAAAATATCAGCGTATCCACCCGTAGACGGCAGCCAGCAATATTTTGTGTTGTAAAGTCTAATATCCTTGGCAGGACCTGATAAGACTGAAACGAATAGGTAAAAGGAAAATTGAAAGGTATACTCATGCGGATTAAAATAACAAGTATACCGATTAACGAAAATTGTATCGTGCGTTTGTGGAAAACGGATGTGTGGTGCATGATGATATGCAGGTACACCGTGAGAAAAAGCGTTACAATAAAGCAAGTAAAAAAAGGTCCAAATGAAAGCGCCATATTTAATTTCCTCCGTTGATAAGAATGTGTTTGCGCTGGGCTATCATCTCTTCCAGATGCTCTAATTCATCCAGGTCTGTTTCAGTATCGATCAATGAAGCAATTAACGCAGATTTCTGCCCGTCTCCGAGTATATCTGTACAAGTATTGCCAAAATACTCATCACGGGAAATGACTGGCGCATAGCTTCTGGTAAGCACCGTACCGCTGTAGACGATATCTGCCACTTTAATAGAATGGTTCGCAATCAGTGAGCGGAGACATGCCTGTACGGTATTGATATTCAATGCATCGTCTTTCCTGACAATATCGGATGCAATCATTGGCGTAGCGCTTTCCCACAGAACCTTCATAACATCCAGTTGCTTTTTTGTAAATCGTTTCTTCATTATTATATCACCTCGCTTTTTATGATAATTGTTCGGATAGCATAATCATTGCATAAAAAAGAAAATATGTCCATACTAAAAAAAGATAAAAATAAAAAAAGAATATTTTTTTAATAAAATAAAAAAATTTGATTGACAAAACAAAAAATAAATGACATATTAAAAAAGTAATTACAAAGGAATTCCGAAACAACTTAAAAGAAAAAAGGAAGAACAATTATGGGTAACTTTAAAGATTTTGATCTTGACTTAAGGAATGTAGCATCAGGTGGGGAAGCGGAGCCAAATGGATTATCAAAGATTACGACTAAGATTACGATCGGCGTATCCAAAATGTCATTAAAGAACAAGTGTAAATCTGTTGATACGCCGACAACAGGAAGGTCAGCGATGTGCTGCAAGAGGACGAATGCTGCGGCTGAACCTCAGTGTATCTAAAATGTAAGAGCGTGGCATTTTGCTGCGCTCTTTTATAAAAAAGAATCAAAGGGAAGGTATGAATATGGAGACAATTTTATTTTCAAAAACAGATAAAATAAAAATCGTTACATTTGCAGCTGTAGCTTTTGGATTGCCGTGGTTACTGTTACCGCAGATACGGGTAGAGGGGATTTTGGCGTACAATATACCGGCGTCGTACATGATGATTCTTCCGACTTTCGGTATTATATTGGGAAGAATTATCTGTGAGCGAAAAATTCATGGGTGGTTTCATTGGATTTATACAATTGCTTTTATCGAGAGTACTGCGGTGATGGTATTGTGTGCGGCGAAAGTAATAACCGGGAAAGCGGCAGATGATATGCTGACGGTTTCTTCTATGGCATTGAGCATCGTTCTTTTATTGGGCAGGATGATTGACGAGCAGGAACTTTATCCGTTTAAAGATTTAAAAAAGGCCATTGGCATTTATATTATGTTTGTAGCCATTGCGCAGATATCAAACCTTCCGCAGCTTATACATGCCGGAGCCTTGCGCACGGCAGATGAGATTGTTTCCAATCTACTGTTTGCGCCAATCGACATTTTCGTGGTGCAAAGTATATATTTTTTCGGGGAAGAATATGCATGGCGGGGGTGCCTGCAGGGACGGCTGCAGAATATATTCGGGAAGCGCATGGGCGTTATTTTGCTGGGAATCATATGGGAGCTGTGGCATATGCCGCTGTGGTTCCAGATCTCTGAGCCGGGGCAGGGGAAGCTGATTGTACTGCTTGTTTTGATGCGTATGCCGTATGTTATTGCGCTAGCTGTATTTTTGGGATGGGCATATATGAAGACAAATAATATCTGGCTCTGTGTTTTGATTCATGGAGTCAATAATGCGGCGGGGGCAGCATTTGATTCTGATTTAGTAACTGTCGCCGATACGGTTGAAAGTGTAAGCGTCTTTGACGGTATTATGACCGCTGTTGCTGTGATTGTTATGTTGCTATTTCTTTTTACGAAGGAATACAGAAAAGGGGAAAGAGTATGAAAGTAGTTGGTTATGCAGGAAGTCGCTCCGCGTTTTCAAAAAGCATCTGTCTGGGAGAAAAATTGAAAACAATGCTGCGAGAGAAGAACATAGAAATGGAACTGTATACAGCCAGAAACAATGTAGTGGAGGAGTGTCGGGGATGCGGAAAATGTTTTGATGAAGGGTTATGTCCGCAGGATCAAGAGGATAGTATGGAATACATTAGAAAAAAAATTCTAGAAGCAGATTTAATTGTTTTACTGTCGCCAGTCTATTTGAATAATGTGTCCGGCGCGATGAAAACATTTCTTGACAGGATTGGATCTTGGGTTCATACTTTGCGGAAAAGAGCATAGAAAGAAAATTCGCTGAAGATTTGGATGCAGCCGAAGAAGTATGCGTATATGCAAAACTTCCGAGGACATTCCAAATTCCTACTCCAGTCGGTAATTATTCCCCTGACTGGGCGATTGCGTTTTATGAAGGAAAGGTTAAGCATATCTTCTTTGTGGCTGAAACCAAAGGTACTATGGAAAGTCTTGAACTCAGACCGATTGAACAGGCAAAGATTTCTTGTGCAAAGAAATTGTTTAATGAAATGTCAACAAGCAAAGTAAGATATCATGATGTTGACAGTTATCAGAACTTGCTTGCTGTGATAAATTCAATAAAATAATAATGTGTCAAAATTGAATAATACTAAAAAAGAAGTAAAAAAAACAGAAACGAGATTCGTTTTGGGAAGCTTATGGATGATATTTTTGATGATCATAACAAGAATTGAAGGGAGGCAGGGTAAAATCCGTTGCCTCTTTTCAATTTCAATAAATGACATTAATCCAACTCCGCTCCTAACTCATACCTCCAATACTCTGCCGCCGCATACTCCCTGGGTTCTGAGAGTATCGGAACGGTAAAGAGTTCAACCGGAACACCGAGCGTTGATGCGAAGAGTTTCATAAGATCCTCTTTCGGTGTTCGGACATCGCTTTCATACTGAGCAATCCGGACATCAGCACAGCTGTCGGGAAATCCAACAGCCATGCCAAGTTCTTTCTGGGTGAGTTGATTTTTTTGTCTTAAGTGTTTTAATTTTCTTCCAAATGTAATCATAGTATTATTTTCCTGTGCTTCCGAAAGCCCCGGTTCCTCGTTCTTCACCGAGGTCCAGGACAAAGTCTGCGATCACGACTGGTGTAATCACCAGCTGACCGACGCGTGTGTCTTTATGAATGGTCTGAGAAGATG
>OGYG01001515.1_pt1 | contig 14467 bp, 14 predicted proteins | sample 1576481 | NCBI WGS metagenome assembly OGYG01 (sample SAMEA3541497, study PRJEB24748) | human gut metagenome | biome: human gut; feature: human-associated habitat; material: faeces | place: China | collected 2012 | reverse complement strand
GACAGTGAATTTGTAGAAAGCCGCAGACAGAAATTATATGAAATTATGCCAGAAGAACCGAACTTTAATTCAGCAGTACTGCGCCCAAATTTTTTAAAGGCTCCACATGCATGCCATAAATTGATGGCGATTGTTTCTTTTCTTAATGGAATAGAAGAAAGAATGAGAGAAGCATCATCAATAAATACATACTTTGCTGTCGCAAGTTCTTGTAACATATCATCAACACGTTTTGTAAATTCACGGCCACGAATAAAGTTAAACTGTACGTAAGAACATTTTAAATCATATTCACCAGATTCTTCTAACTTTTTGTATAAATATTGAAAAGAATTAGAAAGAGTGGTAAAACGCATTTCTAAGAAAAGGACTTTGTTCTCCTGTACTGGCTGGTTACAGTAAGATTCATATTTTTTTGGAAAATATACTTTGTAACGATAATATTTACGCAGCTGTCTTAACTTTGCAACAAATTTCTTTTTGTACTTTTTAAAAAATGACATAATAGACATACTCCTTTGCATTAAATGAAATAAAATATTTGTATTTTGTGCTTTATATTAAAGAAATCAGATTAGCAATCAGGGCAGAAATAATCCCTATGGAGGAAATCAAAAGGTTCCATCGAAAAAGAATATCAATCCCATATTGCAGATTCCAGTGAAATAAAACAGAAAGACCTGATAAAATAAGAAAAAATACTTCAAGAAAAAGCAGGCCCTTGCAGGCAAGATGCAAATCTTGTCTGCTTAACTCCATATTTAGAGAAATTCCCATAATTATATAAAGGAATATAAACAGAAAGATTATATCAGAAGCTTGTAATTGTTGCAAGGCTTTAAAGAAAATTGTCCAATTCTGTTGAAAAGAAAGAGGAAGTGTACGAACATTTTCTGGAAGAAACAGGCTGATTATATAAATGAGACATGGGCCAAATAATAAGGGGCCGATACTGATAAAAAACTGCCCGAAATCGCCCTGAAGCTTCTGTAAAAAAGAACGGTTTTCATGATGCATTTTCACAAAACCAAGAGTGCCTCCGGAATGCAGTGCCTTTTTGGTAGTGCGATAAAGGCAGATTTGATCAATCTTATATCCAAATATAAGTCCAAAGAGCAAATGCCCTATTTCATGGACAGGTGTGCCAACAAGATTGAAAAAATCCAGAATAAGATAGCTGCGGTTTTTGTTCGAAAAATTCTGTATAGCAGCATGCCGGGTCTGCCCCATAATAAATCCAAACAGAATTAAAACGAAAAGCAGCTTTACATTAAGTTGCATAAAATAAGTAATCATATAGAATCTCCATAAAATTAATTTGGTTTATATAAGCAGTAGCTTGTGAGAGAAAGCCTTTTAACAGTCTATGAATTTAATATAACATTTAATATTGAATTTTTTGTGAAAAGCGTATAATATAGATATAATATGGCTTATTCTACGATTTGCCATTAGTACATTAAGAAAAGAGGGAAAGAAGAAATGAGTCTTATGATTGGAGCTGTAGTAATCGTTATCATCGTTGCCGGAGCTGCTTTTTTTATGTCTGGTAAGTCTGGTGCAAAGAATACTGCACAGAGCGAAACACAAGAGAAAAAGGGAAGCGAAGGAAAAGAAACTGCCGTAGTACAGGAAAAAGCAGAATCTGCTGATAAGTCACAGTCTGCAGAAGCCAGAGAAAAGAAAGCGAAAACGGAAAGTGTTTTAGAAAATGATAAGGAAAAGGGAACAGGAGAAAACACAGAAAAAATAATATCTGAAAATCAGAAAGTAAAAAATGAAGAAAAAGTAGATTTCAAAGAAAAAAACAGACAAAAAGAACAGTTATATTATTATATTAATCATGAATTACAGACTCTTTTTGCTACTTATAATAAAGGAGAATGGAATCGGCTTGAAAAACTGGGAGATATGTCTTCCACTTTATATAAGGAAAAAGAAAGTATTATTGAGGGACTGCCATCTTTTACAGGAACAATGGTGAAAGAATATTTTTCCTGTATTGACTTTAAGAAGGAAGAAGAAAAAGCTGTTTGTTATGTAAAAGATAAAGAACAGTTAAAGAAAGAATTCTTACAGTTTATGATGCCGTTTTATCCATATTATTATAAACAGTTAAGTGAGGGCGGACTTCGTCACACAGCATTGCTTCAGCCAAATACACTCCGCCTGTTCCAGCAGCTTACTGGTAAAAAGTTCCGTCCGGGATACCGAAACCGCTATACAACAGGAGTTCGGGCTTTTGAGTGGGACAAGAACCGCTACAAAGTGTACGGAAAAGATGGAAAGCTTTTGTGCGATGCCATTTTTGGTACGGATGGAATTATAGAAGGTTACGGTCAAAAGAAATATACAGATGAAACACATCCTGACTGGAATATTGTGGAAGAAGGAAATTGGGAAAATGGCACATTTGAAGGTGGAATTTTACGCTATGAATACAAAAGGCCTGTAGAATAATTGAAATTCACCTGTCTATTCGATTATGTATAGAGAAAAATGCACAAAATTTTGTATTTTCTTTCGAAATAACTTGAAAACCCGAAACAAAACCGATACAATAAAGGCTGTGTGCTGAAGTTCGAAAGAACAGGGAATATAGCACATACGCAGATCTAATATGTAATTTATAATTAAGCTAAGAAGAGAAGAATCAGAAAGATTTAAGAAAGAATTGATTTTCTTAGTTAAATTATTTTAGGTTATTTGGATTTAATAAAATGGATGAATAACAGGAGGTAATAAAAGATGTTTAAAAAATTAGCAGAACAGTTAAAGGTAAATGCACGTACTATCGTTTTCACAGAGGGAACAGATGCCCGTATTCTTGAAGCAGCAGATAAGCTGACAACAGAAGGCATTCTTGGAGTTATCCTTCTTGGAAAGGCTGATGAAGTAAAGAGTGCAGCAAAAGAAGCTGGTTTTAATATTGAAAAATGTCGAATCATCGATCCAGAGCAGTATGCAGAAATCGATGCTATGGTTGATGAGATGGTAACATTAAGAAAAGGCAAGATGACACCAGAGCAGGTTCGTGAAGCCCTTTCCAAATCAAACTACTTTGGAACAATGTTAGTAAAGATGGGCAAGGCAGATTGTCTGTTAGGTGGAGCAACATACTCTACAGCAGATACAGTACGTCCGGCATTACAGTTGATCAAAACAAAACCGGGTAACACGATCGTATCTTCCTGCTTCATCATGGTACGTCCGGCAGCTACGGGCGAGAACGAAGTACTTGCAATGGCTGACTGTGCAATCAACATTCATCCAACAGAGGACGAGTTAGTTGAGATCGCCGGTGAGACAGCAGAGTGTGCTAAGATTTTCGGTATTGATCCAAAGGTTGCATTCTTAAGCTACTCAACACTTGGTTCCGGTAAGGGCGAGGATGTTGACAAGATGCGCAACGCAGCAGCAAAAGCAAAAGAAAAATATCCAGAGCTTCCAATCGAAGGAGAAATCCAGTTCGATGCAGCAGTTTCTCCACGTGTTGCACGTACAAAATGCAAAGATTCTCAGGTTGCAGGACATGCAAACACATTTGTATTCCCTGACATCAATGCTGGTAACATTGGTTACAAGATTGCACAGCGTCTTGGTAACTTCGAAGCTTACGGACCAATCTTACTTGGCTTAAATGCACCAATCAACGATCTGTCCCGTGGATGTAACGCTTCTGAAGTATATTCTATGGCAATCATCACAGCAGCACTTGCTTAATTGCAATTGATCGGAACATAATAATAAGAAAGAACCGTATGCGAAGAGCGTTTGAAAGAATGTTTTCGTGTGTCGGTTCTTTTTTGTTATGGCGACGACCGCTAATCGGAGCGAGATTCGCAGAGCATATCTTGTCTCTGTGATTGGAAACACTTGAATCGTGAAATGGTATTTTGAATTTATATATGATTCTCGCAGACTGGATCATATAATTAGAATACGTGGATGAAACTGGGAAAGTATCAGATAATATGTGGATAACTATGTGGATAATGTGAATAAGTCGGTGAATATAGATAGATAATATTAATTGTTATGCAATTAAAAAGAAATACGAAAAGAATTATAAAATGGAAATATATCTTTTTCTTTGATTGTATAGTAGAATATGTGTGCAATTCACATAATAGGAAAAAAAGATTTGCAGAAAATAACAAATGAATCAAACAGAGGAAAAAACAATGTTTAAAAATGCAGGACGTGTAAAACGCACAATAGAAGAATATTTTGTACTTACCGTGGCAACGCTTATTCTGGTTGTCGGCGTGTATGTATTCAAGTTCCCGAATAACTTTTCTTTCGGTGGAGTGACTGGTATTGCGGTCGTTTTGAGCGCCATTATGCCGACAACCCCTGGAAATATCACATTTATTATCAATATGGCACTGCTTGTGCTGGGATTTATTTTTCTTGGAAAAAGTTTTGGAATCAAGACTGTCTATGTCAGTGTGCTGATGTCAGTTGGGTTAAGTGCAGCGGAGAAATGGTTCCCAATGTCTGCGCCACTCACCTCACAGCCGGTGCTGGAACTGATCTATGCGATCGTGCTTCCGGCGGCGAGTTCAGCCATCTTATTTAATGTCGGAGCTTCCGGTGGTGGTACGGATATTATCGCCATGATCTTAAAGAAATACACGAAACTGAATATCGGAGGTGCGCTGTTTCTGGTAGACCTGTTTATTGTACTTGCATCCTGCCTTGTCTTCGATGCGCAGACAGGTCTGTTTTCCCTCTGCGGACTTCTGGCAAAATCACTGGTGGTCGACAATGTGATCGAGAGTATTAACATGTGCAAATACTTCACCATTATCTGCAATGATCCGGAACCAATCTGTGAGTTTATCACCCAGAAGTTAAACCGCAGTGCAACGGTATATCATGCCGAGGGTGCTTATCAGCATAACGACAAAGCAGTTATTCTCTCTGTTATGAAGCGAAGCCAGGCTGTGGAACTCCGTAACTTCATCCACGAAAATCAGCCGTCCGCTTTCATTGCGATCACCAACAGCAGTGAGATTATCGGAAAAGGTTTCCGCGGGTTGAATTAGAAAACCAGAATTGCGAAAAAGTCCGAAAGTTTGCGGACATAGGGAAATTATGCTAAAATAGACGGCATATAAGATGAATGAATTTGACGGAAATTTGTTCAAAAATAACAGGTTTTATCGAACACTAAAAGGAGAGATAAAACAGGAGAAAACAGGAGAAGGATTTCATGAAAATTTGGGAAGATGAGAAACAGGTGTACATCAGAGCGAGCATGGAGCGCAATACGCCGGAACAGAATGCAGCGCTCAAAGAGCGTTTAGAACAGATCGACTGGTCGATTTTAGAACATATCCAGAGAAAAGAGACTGTGAATGAGCGCGGTGTGTTCGCACCGTTAGAAGCAGTGGAAGTGCCGGAGATCGAGGCGCGCAGAGACGAGTTTAAAGCAGCAGGACTGGATGCAATCCGGGCAGGAAAAGTAGGAGCAGTGCTTTTAGCTGGCGGACAGGGAACAAGACTGGGGTTGGACAGACCGAAGGGAACATTAAATATCGGTGTGAACCGGGAACTTTATTTATTCGAGCAGCTTTTCCGTAATCTGATGGATGTGACGGATGAAGCCGGTGCTTACGTTCCAATGTACATTATGACAAGCAATATTAATCATAAAGATACCGTTACTTTTTTTGAGGAGCATCATTATTTTGGCTATCCAAAAGACTATGTAAAATTTTTCATTCAGGAGATGGTTCCGGCATGTGACCACGAGGGACGTGTCTATATGGAATCTGATACCGAGGTGGCAATGTCTCCAAACGGAAACGGTGGATGGTTTGGTTCCATGGTGAGCGCAGGATTATTAGATGACATCCACGCAAGAGGACTTGAATGGATCAATGTGTTTGCAGTGGACAACTGCTTACAGAGAATTGCGGATCCGCTATTTATCGGCGCAACAATCGTTTCTGGCTGCGAGAGTGGAGCGAAGGTAGTGCGCAAGGCGGCACCGGATGAAAAAGTTGGCGTGCTTTGTACTGAGGATGGAAAACCATCTATCGCAGAGTATTATGAGATGACGCAGGAGATGGCAACTGCAAGAAAAGAGAATGGAGATCTGCTTTACGGCTTTGGCGTGATCTTAAACTATCTTTTCTCTGAAAAAAAATTAGAGCAGATCGCAGACGCACGTATGCCGATCCATGTGGTGGAGAAGAAAATTCCTCATATTGATCTGGAAGGAAATATGGTGAAACCGGAGCAGCCAAACGGATACAAGTTTGAAACTTTAGTGCTGGATATGGTACATATGATGGATGACTGCATTCCATATGAAGTTGTGCGTGAAAGAGAATTTGCACCGATCAAAAACCTTCACGGCGTGGATTCTCTGGACACTGCAAGAGAATTGTTGAAAGGCTGCGGCATTACATTATAATACCTTTGCCAAAACGGCTGCTTTGCAGAAAAAAAGCAAAAAAGAACATGAAAACCGCGTAAAATGGGCGTTTGCCGGGAATCCTGGCAGACGCCCGTTTTGTGCAAAAGACCAAAGAAAATCTAAGAAATTTCGTAAAAACAACAGAAAAAGGAGAAAAATAACTAAAATATAACAAAAATACACTTTTCATATTAAACATATTGCACAATGAATACAGAAGAATTTTCAAGAAAGAAAGAAGTATTTTATATGTTTTTTTATAGGGACGGTTGCTATAATGCATCATGTAACAAGAAGTTACCAAATACATTAAGGGAGGTTTTCTTATATGAAAAAGAAAGTAGTTAGTGTAATTCTTGCAATGACAATGGTAGCATCCATGGCAATGGGATGCGGAAACAGCTCTGATACAACAACATCAGACAATTCAACAACAACCACAACAACAAATGATGCAGCAGCATCCACAGAGGCATCCGATGCAGCAGACGCAACAGCAGATGCAGCAAACGGAGACTTAGCTGATAAAAAAGTTGGTGTATGTATTTATCAGTTCGCTGATAACTTCATGACATTATTCCGTGGAGAACTTGAGAACTACTTAGTAGAACAGGGATTCTCAAAAGACAATATCACAATCGTAGATGGTGCTAACGACCAGGCTACACAGACAAACCAGATCCAGAACTTCATCACACAGGGTGTTGACGTTTTGATCATCAACCCAGTTAACTCTTCATCCGCAGAGACAATCACAGACATGGTTGTTGAAGCTGGTATCCCTCTTGTATACATCAACCGTGAGCCAGATGCTTCTGAGGAGCAGAGATGGGCAGATAACAACTGGGATGTAACATACGTTGGATGTGACGCTCGTCAGTCCGGTACATACCAGGGCGAAATGATCGCTGATCTTGGTCTTGACACAGTTGATATGAACGGAAACGGCAAGATCGACTACATCATGATCGAAGGTGACCCGGAGAACGTTGATGCCCAGTATCGTACAGAGTACTCCATCAAAGCTCTTGAAGATGCCGGATTAGAAGTAAACTGCTTAGACGATCAGGTTGGTATGTGGGATCAGGCTACAGCACAGCAGTTAGTAGCTAACTCCTTAAGCCAGAATGGTAATGATATCGAAGTTGTATTCTGTAACAACGATGCAATGGCACTTGGTGCTTTACAGGCAATCGAATCCGCAGGACGTACTGTAGGTGAAGATATCTACTTAGTAGGTGTTGATGCTTTATCAGAAGCTCTTGAAGATGTTCTTGCAGGAACAATGACAGGTACTGTATTTAACGATCACTTCTCACAGTCCCACAGTGCAGCAGACGCAGCTATCAACTACTTATCAGGTGCTGGAAACGAGCACTACATTGGTTGTGACTACGTGAAAGTTACAAAAGACAATGCCCAGGAAATCCTTGACATGGTTAAATAATCAATCATTGCTACATTGAAAAAGTAAAATGAAAAAAGCGGTGCGGGTGTTTGAATGGCACCCGCACTTGTCTTGAAAAAAGACTGACACAAGACGATCTTAATTGATTTGATAACGAAAAGAATTATGAAAATGTCATGTATTTGAAACAGCGGAAGTATTAATGGGTAAGGAATTCTGAATATTGACATTACACAGATTTTTGATCTGTATCAACATAAAATAAAACAGGTAATAGACCTGAATTTATAAAGGAGGAGCAAAATGGCTGAATATAAACTGGAGCTTAAGGGTGTTTGCAAATCTTTCCCTGGTGTAAAAGCGTTGGATAATGTACAGCTTTCATTAAGACCAGGAACAGTTCATGCACTGATGGGCGAAAACGGTGCAGGAAAATCCACTCTGATGAAATGCCTTTTCGGTATTTACAGAATGGATGCGGGGGAAGTCATTCTGGATGGCAAGAAGATTGAGATCAACAATCCGGATGAGGCAATGAAGTATGGTATTGCGATGGTACATCAGGAATTACAGCCGGTACCTGCAAGAAGCGTGGCAGAGAACCTTTATTTAGGACGTTTCCCGACCAAGGGATTCGGGCCATTTAAGATGATCGACCACAAAACTATGTATGCAGAGACAGAGAGATGGTTAAAAGAGGTAAAAATGGATTTTGATCCAAAAGCACAGCTCGGATCTCTTTCCATTGGACAGATGCAGTCCGTAGAAATTGCAAAGGCAGTTTCACAGCAGGCAAAAGTCGTGATCTTCGACGAGCCGACATCTTCTCTTTCTGATAACGAAGTAGAAGCGTTGTTCCGTATCATGAATGATCTGAGGGACAAGGGCGTTGCAATGGTTTACATTTCCCACAAGATGGATGAGATCAAGCGTATCGCAGATGATATCACGATCATGAGGGATGGTACCTATGTAGGAACCTGGCCGGCAGCAGAACTTTCAACAGACCAGATCATTGCAAAGATGGTAGGCCGTGAACTTACCAATGTATATCCACCGAAGGAGAACAAACCGGGTGAAGTCATCATGGAAGTAAAAGACTTATGTTCTATCCATGAAAAATCATTCCAGCATGTAAGCTTTGAATTGAGAAAAGGTGAGATCCTTGGATTTGGTGGACTGGTAGGTGCACAGAGAACCGAGTTGATGGAAGGTATTTTCGGTATCCGCGGTATCGCATCCGGCGAGATTTATATGCACGGCAAGAAAACCAGGATCAAACATCCTATTGATGCAATGAATGCAGGTATCGGACTTATTACAGAGGATCGTCGTGGAAATGGTATTTTCGGATGTCTTTCCATCAAAGATAATGTAGGTGTCTCTGTATACAATAAATTCCTTAAAGCAGGATTTGTGTTAGACCACAAGAAAATCAATCAGGTTGTGGATGACAGCATTAAGAAGTTAAGCATTAAGACACCAAGTATGAAGGAACACATCGCAAACCTTTCCGGTGGTAACCAGCAGAAGGTTATCGTAGCAAGATGGCTTGCAAATGATCCTGACGTACTGATCATGGATGAGCCGACCCGTGGTATCGACGTCGGTGCAAAACATGAGATTTATGAGATCATGAGTGATCTGGCAAAACAGGGAAAAGCAATCATTATGATCTCATCAGAAATGTCAGAACTTCTTGGTATGGCAGACAGAATCTGCGTTATGTGTAACGGTAAACTTACCGGCGAGATCGATCAGCCGGAAGAGATGACTCAGGCAAGAGTCATGGGCTTCGCAACCAAATTCTGATAGAGGAGGACAATAGAATGGAAAAGACAAAACAGCAGAAAGCAAAAGATTTTATTATCAACAATGGCGTTATCATTGTAATGTTTATTCTGGTTATCTACACCGGATTGACATCTGATAACTTCCTTACACGAAACAACTTAATGAACATTTTGATGAACATGAGTTCACGACTTGTCATCGCCCTTGGTATTGCAGGATGTGTAATCACCGCAGGATGTGACCTTTCCGCAGGACGTATGATCGGTTTCGCAGCATGTATTGCCGGTACATTATTACAGCGTATTGATTATTCCGGAAAGTTCTTCCCGAATATGCAGCCAATGAATGTATTCCTGGCATTGATCGTTGTCATGGCAATCTGTGCAGCATTTGGTAGTATCACAGGTTTCTTCATCGCTTACCTAAGCGTACCTCCATTCATCGCTACGCTGGCAATGATGGAAATTGTTTATGGTATTTCACTGATCTACACAGGAGCTACACCACTTGGTGGTTATGTAAAATCCTACACAGATATCGCAAACGGCAAATTCCTTGGAATCAGCTGGCTGATCTGGATCGCAATTTTAGTAGCAGTTATCACATGGTTCATTTTCAACATGACACGTCATGGAAAATATATGTATGCGATCGGTGGTAACCCGCAGGCAGCAGAAGTTGCTGGTGTTCCTGTAAAAGCAACTATGATCTTAATCTACATGAAAGCAGCAGCTATGTATGGTCTTGCAGGTTTCATGCTTGGCGCAAAAGCCGGTGGTGCATCCGTTAACTTAGGATATGGTTACGAAATGGAAGCGATCGCAGCTTGTACGATCGGTGGTGTATCCGTTACAGGTGGACGTGGTAAAGTTTCTTCCGCTATCATCGGTGTTGCTGTATTCGAGTTATTAAAAGCAGCATTACAGTACTTGGGAGTAGATGCGAACGCACAGTACATTGCAATTGGTATCGTAATCTTCGTAGCTATTTCTCTTGATATCAGAAAATACGTTGCTAAGAAATAATAAAATACAAATAATTTTGAAACATCATATGTTTTATATTATAATAATAGCGGCTGGAGCTTTTCAGCCGCTATTATTACTTAAGGGAGAAAAAGAATGACAACACAGACAATTTTAGAACAGGCAGGAATTCCGTTACTTTTATTTGTAATCTGTATGTATTATGGATTGAAACTGATGATTTTGCAGGACGTTTCAACCATTCGGGGAAAGAATAAAGAACCGGTAAAAGATGAAAAGGCGTATGCAAAAAAAGGTGGAGCGCTCATTCTCTTTTTTGGTTTTGCAACACTTGTAATGACGTTTCTTCTTTTTGTGGATCTTTATGTCGCACTGGCACAGATTGTAATCTGTACGATTATTTTTGGCGTTTTGTGGAAAAAAATGAATGACAAATACGGTGCATAAAGAAAGATGGAAAAGAAATAAAAGAAAATAAAGGGCAGAAATTATGAACCAATATACCGTTTTACTTGTAGATGATGAGGAAGAAGTATTTCAAGTCATCATGAAAAAACTCGATTGGGAGAGCATGGGATTTTCCATTGCAGGCTATGCCAGAAATGGTGTGGAGGCGTTGGAAATGGCGGAGGAACTGCAGCCGGATGTGGTCATGACAGATATCAAGATGCCATATATGGACGGACTTACACTCTGCAAAAAGCTCAAAGAACTCTACCAGAAAGTGAAAGTGATCATTTTCTCCGGCTTTGATGAATTTGAGTATGCGAAAGAGGCAATTAAAATTGAGGCCGAGGAGTATATTTTAAAACCGATCAATTCCAATGAACTGCGGGAAGTGTTTGAGCGGATCAAGGTCAACCTCGATAAAGAGCTGGACGAAAAAAGAAATATCGACAAACTGCGGGAATATTATATGGAAAGTCTTCCTGTTTTACAGGAGAATTTTTATACTTCGCTGATTGAAGGAAGAATCCCGGAGTCACAGATTGAAAAGTATGTGCAAAACTATCAGATCAACCTGACAGGACCATACTATGTGGTCACTGTTTTACATATCAGTACAACGAATCCGGAAAATGTGCCAATTGATCCATTTTTACTCACTGTCTCTGTGAAAAAACTTGCGGAGGAACAGTTGACCGAAAAATGGAATTGCAGGACGGTGACCTATCTTGGAGATATCCTTGTGATCGCACAGCTTTCCGATGTGGACAGCGTCACACATTTTACCGATGATATGGATCGGTTCTGCAAAATGGCAAAGCGTGTCTGCAAGGCGACTGTCACCGCGGGAATCGGTCATGTGTGCAATCAGCTTTCGCAGCTTTCACTCTCTTATCACGGTGCAAAGAATGCAACCTCTTATCGTGTTTTATATGGAAATACAAGAGCCATCAATATCGCAGAGATGGATCCACAGGAGAGCGTGGATGAACACTGGGAGGAAGCTTACATCGAGAAAATTTTAAAGAAAGTCAAGATGGGCGAGCAGGAGCCGTTGGAGGAAGCAATTGCAGAGTTTACGGGGCAGATGGCAAAGACGAGAATGTCTCTGCAGAACTACCGGATTCTTGTCATGGAACTGATTGCAGAAATTTTCCGGTTTGGAAGCAATAACCAGATTAACATGGACGAAGTGTTTGGCAACAACAGCGATTTATATAATCAGGCATTACAGTTGGAATCCACAGATGCGCTTGGTGCATGGCTGAAGGAAAACTGTATGAAGATGCAGCGCCAGGTGACAAATGAACGTCAGGACACCACAAAATCTTTTGTGACAAGAGCAGTAGAGTATGTGAAGGAGCATTATGCAGATCAGGAGTTGAGTATTGAGACGATATGTAGTTATCTGAATGTGAGTGCAGCATATTTTTCCACTGTTTTTAAGAAGGAAACCGGAAAAACATTTATCAATTATCTCACGGACTATCGCATGGAGCAGGCAGTGGATCTGCTTTTGACGAAAGACGAGAAAACTTATATTATTGCAGAAAAAGTTGGATATTCTGATCCGAACTATTTCAGCTATGTGTTTAAAAAACAATTTGGAATGTCACCATCAAAATATAAGGCAGGTAAGTTGGGCGAAAAGTGAAAACAATAGAAAAATTTTACCGGAAAATAGCGGAATACCTTGCAAAACGTGTCAAACCCCAGACGATACAGTTTACGATATCGGTTTCATTTACGATTATCTCTGTATGCAGTATGGGGATTCTTGGCGTGACACTTTATAATCGTTTTGTCAATCGAATGGAGGACATGACAATCGAAAGCTCGGAGCAGCTTTTGAATCAGACTGCCATCAATCTGGAAACGTATCTTAGAAACATGCGGCGCATTTCGGATGCGATGTACTATAGTGTCATTAAGGATAAGGATCTTGCAGTGGATTCTGTGGATGAGGAGATGAACCTTTTATATGAGGCGAATAAAGATAACCTGATCAGTATCGCATGTTATACGAACGATGGTAAACTGGTTGCAGCAGCACCGGTCACCAATGAGAAGGATAATTCGGACATTGTCGGTCAGGAGTGGTTTGTCAATGCGGTGGATCAGATGGAAAACCTGCATTTTTCCACTCCACATGTACAGAATCTGTTTGATAATGCAACTTACCGCTATTACTGGGTTGTTTCCTTAAGCCGTGCAGTGGAACTGACAAGCAACGGAAATTCTACGCTGGGTGTTTTGCTGGTTGATATGAACTACAGCAGCATTGAGCAGCTTTTTAATAAGGCAAATACAGATAATTCATCGGAATATGTCTATCTGATGGACAGCGATGGTGAGATTATCTATCATCCGAAGCAGAAACTGATTTACACAAATCTTTATGAGGAAAATAATCTTGAGGCGGTTCATTATGATGACGGTTCCCATCAGGAGATTTTCCAGGGGGAAAAGAGACTTATCACCGTCAAGACGGTCAGCTATACCGGCTGGAAAATTGTGAGCGTTGTGCCAATGAGCGCCTTTAATATGGGACTTTACGGTACGCGAATGTTTGTGATTATGTTGATGGCGTTGTCGATGCTGATGATTATTATCATCAATCAGCTTGTGTCTGCAAGAATTGCAAAACCATTACAGCGTCTGAATGAATCCGTCAAAGAATGGGAAGCGGGAAATCTGAATCCTACTATATATGTAGGCGGATCGTTGGAAGTAGAACATCTGGGAAAGACGTTGCGCTCTACGGTAGAACAGATTAACCAGTTGATGCATGATATTTTGTATGAACAGGAAGAAAAAAGAAAAAGTGAACTGGATGCATTGCAGTCACAGATCAATCCACACTTTTTGTATAATACACTGGATTCTATTGTATGGATGATCGAGGGCGAACGCTACGAGGATGCGGTCTTTATGATCACGCAGCTTGCGAGTCTGTTCCGTATCAGTCTAAGCCGCGGAAAAACGATCATCAGCGTTGAAGATGAGATCAAACACGCAAAGAATTACATGAATATCCAGAAAATTCGTTATAAAAACAGCTTTGCAATTGATTTTTCCATAGAGGAGGAAATTTTGCACTGCTGTACGGTAAAACTCGTGGTGCAGCCGCTGTTGGAAAATGCGATTTATTATGGCGTGGAAGGAATGGACGGTGAAGGCGAGATCCATGTAAAAGGTTACCGGAAAGAGGACGATATTTATATAGAAGTCAGCGATAACGGACTTGGTATGCCGCAGGATATGGTGGAACAGCTTCTGACCGACAATAACCGTGTGAGAAAGCATGGTTCCGGTGTGGGTGTGATCAATGTACATAATCGTATCTAGATATTCTTCCAAACTTTCAAAATACTTCTTATCTTTGATCTGCTTGATCGCACC
>OGYG01001514.1_pt1 | contig 14493 bp, 16 predicted proteins | sample 1576481 | NCBI WGS metagenome assembly OGYG01 (sample SAMEA3541497, study PRJEB24748) | human gut metagenome | biome: human gut; feature: human-associated habitat; material: faeces | place: China | collected 2012 | reverse complement strand
CTTCCTCTTCCTCAAGATAATCCCAAATATTAGGATACAAGTCAGCCTTCTTACATGCTTCCATACTAAAGTCAGCCATAGCTCTGTCCATGTCAAAACTTTCTAAAGCTTCTACAATATCGGCTATCTTGTTTTTTTCAGTATAGGCGATATAGTCAGATACATCCTCTAGAGGAGTCACCCCTAAAACAGCTTCTCTCAAGGGATTGTCATCCAAAAATTCTGAACTACTAAATCCTGTCATGACAAAGACTAGGGCATCCCACATTTTGTCAATATCTATTAAGATATCATGAGTATCAGCGGAGTCCTCAGCAAAGTCTAACAAGTCATCTTCTTGGTTAGAAAGAGCTTTTATTTGTTCTAATTCATTGTCTGGTAAATATTGATAATTGGCAATCATTCCCATGATTTTTCTCCTTTGAATTTTGTAGGATAATACTGATGTTTTTAGCTCTATTCCCCTAGAAAATGCTATAATGGAGCTAAGAAATTGTTTTATTGAATGTTAAAATAGGGGGAAATAGTAATGTTCACTAGTATTGTTTTGGGTTTTTATGCTCTTTTCTTTCTATCCTTGTCCTTTACTATCTATCTCTATATCAGACTTGTAGTTGCGGTTAAAAAAGGCAAAGACGTTCCCAAATGGATTTATAAACTCGGCCATGCTGTTCAAGGAAGAATTCACGTTGACTATGAAGAAATCACTGATGCTAATGCCCTTAAAGAGATTCATTGGTTCTTTCTAATCTATCTAATCGTAAATCTACTGGTATTGGCTGTCTTCTACTATCATGGTAATAGCTTTCCTCAAGCCATTTATGAATGTTTGAAAAAACAATTTTTTATCGTAATTGTTAGTATGGTTTTAAAAAGTATTGGTAAATTTGTTGTACTAGCTATAAGAAAAAACTTTCATAACAGTCATGCTTATGCATCAACCAACGCTTTTGTCGGGACAGCTTTTTTAACGAGTTATGTTTTTATGTTTTGCATGATGATGAGTGGTTTTCCAGCTCAACCAGTTCCGGTAACCATTCAAGATACCACTGTCATTATCGGGGAGACCAAGGCTTCCGAGCTTTTGGACAAAGGCTTTAGATTCGAAGATAAAAGTCCAGAGACTTCCATCACCAATCCCAAAAACGACCACTTCTACTACGGTCAGCTTCTCGAAGTCAAGCGGGATAATCAGTCCTTTGGCTTTATGAGCCTCACTCCCACAGGTAAAGATACTGATCAGCTCAAAAACTGCGTCATCACCTATTACAGAACACCTAAGGATAAGAATCAACTAGAAGAAATTTCCATCAATCATGTCAAGCTAGCAAATCTCAAGCTCCATGATTTTCAAACACGAAAATTAATCGATATCTTTGAAGTCAATCCTGCTGATTATAATGTCTCTGACACCGATGCCAACTTTATCCTAACCATCCAAACAGCAGATTACGACCTCTGGAAAAGATACCAGATTGAATCCAAGTTCAATTCAGATGGTTCGATTGATAGCTATGGTGTCAGAGCCCAGCATAGCATGTGGGAATGATTCATCCCTTATTTTCCTCTTATCAGATAAACATTAGACTGAAAAAATATCATCTACAAGTTTGTAGCTTTCGATGAATCGAAGGCCAGAAGAGCCTTTATCTCTAGCGATTTCTTCATAAATATCTTCTAAATTTTGAGCAGGTGCCAGCATCCAAAGACTGAAAGGTCTAAGCTTCACCTGTCCAATTTTTTCAATATTATCTAATAATTGCCCTAAATCTTTGTGATTGAACCAGCAATCTGTAACCAGAGCAAACTTTGTATTGTCCATCTTACAGGAGATATGACTGGTCAAAAAATCATCGATGGTGGGCTTTTTTGTCTGTAAGAGGCGCGTGCAAGCTAGATGGTACTCAAGCTTTCTAGGACTCTGCTCAACCATCGATACAAAGACAAGACCATACTCATCTTGGAACTTAACAGCAAGGATATCTCCTTCTTCAAAATAAGGTTTGCGTTTAGTTTTGGCTTTAGGGACCTTTAGAGGCCTAGGATTTTCAGTTTGCAACTGAACTGCAAGTTTATCCAAGACCTTTTGCCTTTGCTTCAAAGCCTTTGAATCTATTTCCAACCAAAATGGATCAGCCCCTTTTTTGATAAGCTCCAAGGTTTTATCTCTGATATCGTCTGTCAGATGACCAATCTTCCACAGTGAATAGGCAAGAGCAGTCCAATAAATTTCTGTAAAAAAGTCTGTTTGACAGTAATCTTTCTCCGCATCGAGGATATCCTTTATAATGTTCGCTACCTGTTCACCGTCTCTATAGCGACCGACCACTTCATTGTATATGTCATAACCTTGATCACTGTCAATGATTTTAACGCCATCAATAGCCATACTCAACTCCTATATCTTATTAAATCTCAAAGCTTATTTAATCTTATGCTTATTCATTTTCTCTTGGAAAATATCTGTAAGAATTTGTCGCAATTCTTGAGCTTCCTTTTCAGGAAGTTGGCCTTCTTGTTCAGCTACAGCATACAACTCTGGATACTCGAGCGAGATTCTCTTAACGGTACGTGTAATCGCATGTTTCCTAACAAAAAATGGAATCCGTTTAATCATATCTTGAGGAATTAGGGCGATAATCTTATCTGCAGTTTCCTTATCGTTCAGCTTAGAGAAAGTTAGTCCCTTTTTAATCATCTCTTGTTCTTTTTCTGTAAAATCTTGTAATTCCATATGTCTAGTCCTCATCTTCTGTCACTTCCCAAACCTCAGCTTGGTAGGGTTCTCCATCTTCATCGTATCGATTGATATAACCAATAAATCTTTCATTTTTTCTTGGTCTATGCTGGTTTGCCTTGATAACCCAAACAGCCCATACTCCGATTAAAACAATTATTATGAATGCTAGTACTACTTCCATTTTAATGACATCCTTTAAAATTGAACCCACTTATCATTATCCATAATAAATGGTTTAGCTAGACCTTCACCTGTATAGTTTTCGTATTTTGTATCTAGGTATTTGTAGCAATCCTCCTTGGTTGCAAATTTGATGGCTTGATAAGGCTCTTCAAAGGTCAGCTTTTCGACAAAGAGATAACCGTCCTCACTTGGCACAAGGATCCCAACATGTCCAATGAAGAGAGATTGACCATCCAAGTCATCATGGACTACTACGGAGAGCATACGAGCATTTTCATTAAACTTGAATTGAGAAAGGAATTGTTCCATCTTTGCAGCATGAACTTTTACATCTGTCGTTGCTTCGGTCTTGACTCTTGAGAATAAAATATCAAAAGCATCCTTGTCTTCTGCACCAAAGACCTTTCCTTTGTCAATGGCGTCATTATCGACAAACAAGAGAGAATCATCTTTCTCTAATTTAGGAATTTCAATAGAATTTTTCAATAAACAATAACTGTTAATACGACAGTTAGTTCCGACAAAATCACCTTTTTTCGGTGTCCAAAGACTACTTATCTTTTCTACGTCATATTCAGTCTTTGTAAATGCAGAAAAATCTCCAGTTAAGCCCACTGAACCGACAGTCGCATTGTAATCATTGACAAGGTTGAAAAATGCATCGACACTATCTTTATCCAAATGTGCAGCCAAGGCTTTCCGAACTTCTTCTGCACTCGGTTGATTGTTCAAATTGCTATAAGTTGCTTTCCAGGAAACCTGATTTGACTGTGATTGAGTCACTGAATTTTCCTTAGTAGCTTCGCTTGTCTTTTGAGTTTGACTACAAGCCACTAAGGTCAAAAGAAGTGTTGAGAAGAGACCAAGAGTTGCTAATCTTTTAATTTTCATAGGTTTTCCTTTATTAAAAATATCGTTAAAAAGACTTGTTAAAGTTTAAAAATCTTATTCTTTCGGTTGAGAATAGACTTGAATATGCTGCCCTAGTATCTTAATTTCTACTGGTAGGTCATCAGACTTGTCACCGTCAACATCCGTTTCTAATGTAATATCTGAAGAAATTTTTATATGACGAGCTTTTATATACTCGATATTCTCATTGACGACAACATCACCTTTTAATAAATCAGGGATAACTGACAATTTAGTGAGAATTGAGGCATCTTTTAAGATCAGAATATTAGCATAGCCATCCTTATTTTCGTTAAAGATTTTTTTGTCAGCGAAATAATTGGTAAGGAGAACCAAGACATGACTGGCTGGGCCAATGTAATTTCCATTTTCTGTCTCAACTGTAATGTTAAATGTTTGATCAGTAACGACAGAGTTCATGGTATTAATCGCATAGGCTAGCATACCAAACTTTGTTTTATCTTCTATCCCAACGTTATGAATGGCTTCTGGTATTGAACCAATGCTAAAGATATAACCAAAATAATTACCGTTTGATTTGCCAATGTCAATCTTATTCGTAGAACTAAAATCAAGCTCGTCAATCGCACCATCTATATCTTGATTGATCTCTAATAGTTTCGTAATGAGATTTCCAGTTCCTCCTGGGATAATAGCGAGTTTAGGAATGTAGTCTTTTTCAGCAATACCAGAGATGACTTCATTGACAGTCCCATCTCCACCAAAAACAAGGACAGCATCATACTGCTCTCTAGATGCTTCTGCAGCAAAGTTTCTCGCATCAAGAGCTTTCTCAGTGATTCTGGTCTCAACATGCTCAAAATGATCTAAGGCTTTATTCTCGAGTTTGACTTTATAATCCAAGGCTTTTTCGCCACCAGATGTTGGATTAATAATCACCATAATTTTTTTCATTTATAATTCTCCTGTCATTAGACTTCCTTAGTTTAACTTTCATTCTCAAGTTTGGTCCAGATAAATTTTAACCGCTTGGTATTCCTGTTCTTTAGCATAGGCAAACACCTCTGAAGCTCTAATGTAATCAAAGATATTTTCCTCTAAATCTTCATCCCAGGTCGATTCATGAAACATTTGATTCTCTTGACATGCTTCATAGAAAACATCAAGGTGAACCTGATAAAACTCTTCATCTTCATTTGGGGCTTGCCTTACTAAGGATAGTTGAAACATTGGCTTATCAGATACAGTTGTTAATGTCCCTGTTTCAAATAAAATCATCTCATCCTCAATAGGAACACTACACAAGTCTTCAAAGACTGCTACCATTTCCTCTAAGGGCATCTTATCGGTGATTCTTTCTCTTAAAAATTCAAGTGATTGCTTCATGTTTCTCCTCTTTCTAGAAGAATTTTCATTCTTGGAAAAATCCTATTAAAAAATAGAATTCCTATACCCTTATTATACTACATTAATAGAAAAAAAGACTGAACCAGACGGTTTTCACCCTAGTTTCAGTCTAGTTTTTTATAATCAAAAAAGTCTCTAGAATGGATCAATTCCAAATAAAATACCTGAACTTAAAATTGATAGATTAGAACTTAGCTTAATTTAAAGCAAGCATTTTTCATTTTCAGCTTACATTCCTTTAAAATTCTCACGATTAACTTCTTCAAAATAGTCATCCAGATGATGGTAGATTTGCATATCTTCTTCTGAACTATCTTGTAAAACTGCAAATACCTTCACTTTCTCATCATTGACAAATACGAAATTATGTTCACCAAAATAAGCCTGATAACCCTTGTCAACTAAAGTCCATAGTTCATCTTTTTTTAAACCAAAAATATCTTTTTTTACAAGATAGGTTTTCCCGATTTCCATTTTCATAATGGCCTTTCTCCTTAAGAAACTAGCAATGCTAAAGGTTTACTATTTGATGGTCAATCAGCTCACACAAGACGTGATAGCAACTCAAAACGAACTTTGGTTGACTATTGAATATCTTCCATCGCTTCTTTCACATATTCTTCGACATCTTCAATCTCTACAAACAGCGGGTCTAAATGACACAAGAAGTGCCAATCTTGGGCGCCTTTTTTTCTGTAGAGAATCGCTTCGCCGTCTTCACTTCCGAAATAGCTTCTATCGGCTTCATATCCTTTGCTTTCTAAGAAAGCTTTTACCTTGCGGAAATTTGCTTCTCTTGCTTCGACATAAGCTTTCACTTCATCGTTATTCACGACATAAGCATCGATTTTTGTAGCTCCTTCGATCACTTTATCGTTTTTAACCGATAGATTCGAAATATCTTTCCAAATAATCTCAACATTTTCCTCAGGGTCAAACGAAAACCTAGATAAAGGGACAATATTTCCATTGAAGACAATTTCCATATAATCCGGCAAGTGTTTTGGATTAAAAAACTCCACTTCAAACCCATCTTCATTTTCTAGAGTATATCCAGGTATTTTGGCTACAAATTCTTTCCCTTCTTCTAAAGTCTCAAACGCGACTAAGTCTCTTTGATAATTACTCTGATACAATTCCAATATAAGCATCCATAATTCTCCGCTCTTTTATAATTTGTTTTCATCAACTCTATCTTATTTGATAAGCTCTAAAAGTTACAAAAACTGGGTGTCACGATTTTTTGCAACACCCAGAACTCCCGTAATATCAACGATTTTTGTTGTACGTTATTTATCACCAGCATAACTATCCGGCTTAAATTTTCAAGTAGGATGGGCTTCATAACAATCATTAAATGATTATTGTTAATGTAAACCTATGCAAGACCAATCCATCCATATCCTTGTACTGCCATATCCACAAAGTGGTTGATGAGTAAGGATACCTTAGAATCAAAGGCTGCTTTGTCATAACTTTCAGGAAGATCTTGATTTAATGATAATTCAACTTCATATTTAAGTTTGGCACGTGGCTGCTCATCTTTATACCAATCTACCACAAGAAGATCACTACGATTATCCATCAATTTCTTAAACAGATTTTTTGCAGATAATTTTACTTTTTGCTCCTCAACCTGTGTCAATTTCTTTCCAGTAACCAATAAATCGTAAATTTCCAATTCTTCTTCAGTAAGAGCTTCCATATTGGCACGATTGTCCTCTTGACGAAGTTCTTCAAGGAGTTTTACAAGTTGCTCGTAATAATCTTCATTCTCTGTCCCACCTGCATTATAGGAATCAATAATGCGTTTGAATCGTTCAGAGAATTTCGTTCTAGTACAATTTCTCTTAAGCATTTGTTCTAGCGCTTGCTCTATATATTCCTTCAAGTCATTAATTTCAATAGCTTTATACTCAGCCAATTTTATTTCTTGTCTTAACTGTTCAATATCTACTTTAGATAAATCTATGGCCTTTGTCCCTTTAATCATGTACTGAGGTTCTTCCCCCCGAACATAATTAACGAAATCCTGACTTGCAATTACACTACCGTCCAGAATTTGATTCATTTTCTGTCTGGCACGATTTACTTTTTCATCATCAATAGTATGATAAAACAATCCGTGTAAATAAACGAGTGGTGCAAATTTATCATTAGTCCAATTTCTTTCAAAGATTTCTGGTTTTGATGCTTCGTAAAGATTCGTTAAGGTGTTCAGTATAACCTTGAATTTCTCTTTCGCATCATCTTTAGCGATAATAGCATCATAAGCTCTTCTTAAAGCATCCAGTTTATCAAGAGTATTGGAATCTGCAATGATTTTCTCTAATGAAACACCTAAAGAAAGCAAGAAAGAATCTGCCTCATGAATTGTACCATCAATGTATCCGATCAGCTGGTCTATATCTTTTGCAGGAAATTCAGTTCCGTCATTACCCGTAGCGTATTCTGTTAATGCTTTCTTCATATATTTAAAAACATTCACATAATCAACGATAATTCCAGCAGGTTTTCCAGGATAAACTCTGTTGGCACGAGCTATGGCTTGCATCAGCGTGTGCCCCTTCATCGGCTTGTCAAGATAGAGCGTAGAAAGGTTTTTTACATCAAACCCTGTTAGCCACATGGCACACACAAACACTAATTGCAGAGGATCATCTGGACTCTTAAATCTATCCTCGATATCTCTACCATCAGGTGTAATTTCTTTCATCTTTGCACGATGCTCCGATATTTTCAATCCTTGTTTATCAAACTTGGTTTCTTCATCATTCTCTTCAGAAATAACAACTGCCATTTCCACCTTATTCATATAAGTAAGAATATCCGTAAGCCGATCTCGTTCTTCTTTTGTAGTGGCAGAATTTCGCTGTTTCGTAAACTTCTGTTTTTCAATAGCCCAATAATGCTGAACCTTGTCATACATTTTGACAGCTGTGTATTTGTCAACTGACACAACCAGTCCTTTTCCAAGAAATCCTCGTCTTGGAAAGTGGTATGCAATATCCTGCGCAACCTTATCCAGTCTGTCATCACGTTTAATAACTTCTAAAATACGAGAGGATGCATTTTCCACCAGACGGATTTCGTCGTCATTAAGATTTTCTTCTTCGATAATATCTACAACATCATCATCAAGGAAATTATTTTCAAGACCTACTTCCGGAACGCGTCTAGAATAGAATAATGGCACTGTAGATCCATCCTCGACAGATTGTGCAAAGTTATACTCTGACACATACTCACCGAACCATTGATTAGTAAGACGCTTAGCCCCGAGAAGTGGTGTCCCTGTAAACGCAACAAAATTAGCATTAGGAAGTGCTGTTCTCATGTTTTCTGCTAAATCTTTGTACTGTGTTCTATGTGCCTCATCAACAAGTACAATGATATCATCACGTGTAGAAAGAACAGGATACTTCTTCGTCTTATCGTATCTGAACTTATGAATTAGTGTGAAGATAAATGCTTTGTTTGTAGTTAAAAATTCTTGCAGTTGCTTGCTGTTTTTTGGTTGACACTCCTCTTTAGAACCAATAACTTCTGTACGCACAAAGTTCTTATGAATCTGTGTATCCAAATCTTCACGGTCTGTGATAATAAGAAATGAAAAATTACCAGCCACTTTGCGTTTAACTTTACGTGCAAACATAACCATAGAATAGGATTTACCGGAACCCTGTGTATGCCAAAAAACACCAAGCTTACCGTTAAGCTCTTTTCTGTTCTCCACTGATTCCATTAAATTATTTACACCTAAGTACTGGTGATTTTTAGCGATAATCTTTATTCTCTGGTTTTCAAAGAGAATAAAGTTTTCAATATAGTCAATCAATCTATCTTTGTTAAGAAGACCATCTACAAAATATCTGACAGAGCTATCCTTAACATCATCCGCAGCAAGAATTGCTTCTCTGTCCAGTTTCTCTTTTTCGCTATCAACTTTAAGCCACTCAAAAAAGTAGTCATAGGTCGCATTAAATGCACCAAGCTTTGTTTCTAATCCATTTGAAAGAACACAAATTTGATTGAATGCAAATAGATTCGGAACATCTCGTAAATAATTCTTTAAATTCTTATTATACGCTTCTTCAATCTTAACGATGCTATTCTTCAGTTCAATGAACACAAGAGGCATCCCATTGATGAAAATAAGGATATCTGGTCTGCGATAATAGACCTTTCCTTGAATCCACATCTGAGAAACTGCTGTAAAGGTATTGTTCTCTGGATTCTCAAAATCAATTAGCTTTACAAAATCAAAGTCTTCTTTGTTGTCTCTGCGAACTGTGATTTTTATATGATTGCGGATTTGCCTGTATATTTTATAGTTAGTATCAACAATATCCGTACCCGTGTAGTCCCGCCTTAAGTTTTTTACTATTTCCTTGATTTTATCTTCAGAGATAGTAGGATTAATGCGTTTCAAAGAAGACAGCATAACATCAGGAAGAACACATTCTTTCTTTGAAGCCCTTCCTGTACCATCATTCAAATCATCTTGCTTACTCAGATCAGCATCACAAATGAGGATATCATAGTTAAATGGTTCTGTTTTTAATTTTGCAAGTATCGCCTGTTCTATATCATCTTCCGATATAAAATTACGCATAGGAACACCTCCTTACACTTCAAGTTTACCGCTCATTAGGCGTGGTAAAAGCATATCTCGTTGCTTTGTAATTCGTATTAACTGTTTCTTCAATACATTGATTTCATCAAACATTGGATTTATCAAATTATTGAAATGTTCCATTGTTATTGCATCTGGAACTAAGATTTTCAACTTTTCCAATCGCCCTTTGCTAATCTTTGGTTGAGCACTTCCTGTAACAACACCAGTTATAGGGAATCTACAAAACGTCAAATAAAGGAATCGTGTTGAAATATTACCTTTTCCTCTTAAAACATGTGCATGATTATTAACCCAAAACTTGTCATTTACTAATTGAAGTACAGGAAAACCATCCGTAGTAACAACAGTTCCATCCTCACCTAATAACAAGTATTCTCCGTCAAACAGATAATCATCAACATAATCCATTAGTTTTGCTGCTCCGTAGTATGGATATATTTTTTCCATTTCATCTCTTTGCATAGAGCTTAAAGGTACTCTCTGGGAATCAAAGAAATCCATCGATTCTGAAATAGGTTGATATTGCCATCCGATTGGGAGCGGACCAACAAATTCCACATCCTCATATCCCGGAAAGCGAAATCTTACAAACCATTCCTTATAAAGATTCTCAGCCATTTGCTCCAACAACTTGATACGCTTGTTGTTGTTTTCGATTAGCTTATCATAGGTTGTTAGAATGTCAACGATTCTATTTTGTACTGTAAAATTTGGTATTCTAAATTTAATCCCCATTATATCCTTAGGACTCACATTTACTTGATTTGCACCCCCATATGCTCTATTAGCAATGGCGTATTGAATACTTTTTAAACGAAATACATAATACAGGAAATCTTTATTGACTGTTTTCTTAGGAATAACTTTTCCAGCTCGTTGGTTTAAAAGATAAACTACATCATCTAAATTTCTACAACATCTTCCCACCATTGAATTTGGTTGATTCATATGGCTACCTGTTAAGGAAATTAGAATATCCCCATTTAGAACATGATATTTTTTATCAATAGAGAGAAATTCTTTATTTACATATTGAGTAGAATTATCTACGATTATGTTTTCTCCATTACTTATGTTTCCAATTTTAATAATAGGTATATCTGTACCTTCAGATAAATCTTGTGACTTGAATGCATACCCCGATATAACCGTACAATACTTTTTAAGTTTTTCTTCCATATCACTCACCCAACAATTCCTTCAGATTATTTGCGATAAGTTCTTCAAGTTCTCTTGCCTCGGCACTTAAAGAAATAAATTCAGAATTAAGGGAAAGCATTTCTTCTTTAAATTCTTCCTTAGTTAAGCCATCGTCTTCTATAACCACTCCTACATAACGTCCAGCATTAAGGGAATAATCCTGATCAATGATTCCGTCTTCACCATCCATTGGTGCAGCTTTACAAAGTCCAATTACATCAGTATATACACCATCTGGGAATCTTTCTGTTAACCAATCTATCTGTGATTGCCAGTAATCTTTAGTTAGGACTTCTTTATCATCAGAAGATTCTGGAGCATTGGCAAGTTCTGTCTCGTATTCATCAAGCAAGTCAACAAGAGCCTGTGTATCACCGTGATAAAGCTTGGTAATAACACCTAAGTTCTTAATCTGCTCATCAGAAAATTTTCTGTGGGCGCGGTCAATCTGTGTAAATACATTTCTGGCATCAATAAATAAGATTTCATTTTTCTTATCAGTGTTTGGTTTCTGCTTATCAAAGAACCACAGAGTCGCAGGAAGAGTTACTGATGAAAACATATTAGAAGGAAGAGTCACCATCTGTGAGATGATACCTTCTTCAATCATTTTCTTTCTGATTTCATATTCTGAACCAGAAGCATCCGAGGCAGAATTAGCCATCACAAGAGCTGCTTTCCCATTCTCATTTAAGGCAGTTGCAAAGTAGCCAATCCATAAATAGTTGGCATTTGGGACTGTTTCTTTTTTATCTGATTTTTTCTTTGTCGATTTACTCTTGTTTCTTGGCACACCATAGGTATTAAAACGAGCATCGTCAGAAACTTTTTCAACCACAACCTCATCAACATTAAAAGGCGGATTTGCCATTACATAGTCAAACTGTCCAACTGCATTATATGGATCAGAGTAAAATGAGTTAGCTTGTGTAATATCGCCACGAATATTATTTAGAAGAAGATTCATCTTTGCCAGTTTAACTGTGTCGGGTTCCTTTTCCACACCATAGCAACGGAATTTCATCTGTTCACTCTCGCTGGCATTATGATTATGCATGTATCTTGCAGCCTGAACAAACATTCCTCCTGAACCACATGCTGGATCTAGGAACTTCTTTTCACCTGGTTGAGGATTCAATACTTCAACCATATATCTTACAACAGTTGCAGGTGTATAGAAAGTTCCCCCATCCTTACCTTCCGAAAGTGCAAATTTTCCCAAGAAGTATTCATAAATTTCACCAAAGATATCAATGGTGCTATTTTCAGGAATATCCTTGAAAATACGCACGATGTTAGAAAGAAGCTCTGGTTCCTCTTCCGGTACTAGCTGCGCATATACTTCTTTAGGAAGCACTCCCTCCATTCTATGATTTTCATCTTCAATAGCTTCCATCGCTTCCTTTACAAGAATAGCTTTGTTTGCATCGTCTGGCGCGTCATTGATAAAGTCATAATAAGCACACTCTGGAAGATAGAAACCGCATTTTTCTATCGAGATTTCTTTCATGGATTTTTCCATACGTCCACCTTTAAGACGATTATACTCTTCCTCAATTTCATCCTTATGTTGTTTGTATAAAATATCTGCATATCTAAGGAAGATAAGTCCAAGAATAGGCTGCCCATATTTATTTGCAGCTAAATGCGCACTCGCACGAAGAACATCGGCAGAATGCCATAGTTTATCTTTTAATTGTTTCAATTCTGTATCTTTCATTTGCTATTTTTTTTCCTTCATAAATTCTAGTACATCATTAGGATAGGAGTACAGTTCGTCGCTATGTAGATACTCTCTATTTTATCTAATGCTATATATTTCCCCGAACGTATTTTTGTAATAATAATGGCTGAAATATTAGCTTTTCTTATAAAATCCTGATTAGAGATATTTTTTCTATTATCATATGTTGCTGTTTTTATGTAACTTACAGTTATCATAATCACTCCGTTAACGTTTTTATAAATTATATCACATTTCTGTGAATACGCATACAGCGGTATATCCTTTAAGTCAAATCTACCCTAAGAAAAAAGGCATAATCACGAGAATACACTCAGGACTATGCCATCTTTTTTATAATTACTGTTTCTCTAAGAGGCTTACCGCCTCAATATGACGAATTCTTGGGACTTAAAAGTCATTAGCTCGACAAACTGAGATTTTATTATTTCTTTTTCTTTGATTTTGGTGCAGGTAATTCATCATACATTGAATTAAATAAGCCAGTTAAATATTCTTTGTTGTCAACATCATCTACCAATAGCATTTCCTTTGCACCTTCATACGGCAATTCGTATTCTACATTCTGCATATACGCTATTGCAGATTTGACAGGCTTCACTAAAAATCTATCATCATAAATTCCACCTATGATTTTCCCACGATAATAAATTATATACTCACCCATCATTGCTCTATATGATATTTCTTCCAATTCGGACAATTGTTCTAAAATGAAATCTAAATATTCTTTACTTGAAGCCATTTTTACTATCTCCCTTAATTACTAAAATTTCAATAGTCCATTTTCATCAAATTGAAAACTGGGTCCCCAAGAAACTTCCCAATAATATCCATCTAATTTCGAAAAATATGCGTGATATCCACCCCAGAAAAGTCCCTGTGGCTCTTTTACAATTTTTCCACCTGCTTTTCTTTACTAATTCTATTACTCCCCAATATAGTATAAATCAAATAACCAATAAAAATGATAATAAAAATAACATAGCAGCCAGTCTTACAACTGACTACTTTTCATATGATAATTTACAAATGTCTTTCCAGCCACTCGATCTTTTTAAAATCCTTATTGTTATTGTGATCATTTCGATAAGAATCTTGGGAAGAAGCCTTGTAAATACTTAAAAACTGTTCCAAGCTTGGAAGACGAAAAGTGATGCCTTCAATGTGAATAAGCTCTATATCCAATTCCGAAACTCCTGCAAAATCAGGCAAGGAATCGATACTTCCAAATTCAACACTCACTCGATCCTTTTTGAATTCATGCTCATGAATATCTATTAAGACGTAGCCTAAGTCTTTCATCACTTTCATTATCTTGTCCCAGTCATAAATTCTGAGATGATCAGGTGCTTCCCAACCTCTAGGGTCACCAGGCACATGAATGTCAATGTCAGACGGCTCCCAATTTTCTTTCGTTCTAAACTCCAATCCCAAAGAACCCATCAGTGTCGGTGTAATTCCGACTCGATTTAAACGGAAACAAATGGTTTTAAATTCTTCAAATAAGAGACTCATGTTTACTCTAAACCTTTCATCTAAATGTTCGTTATTTCTACTTTATTCCCTTGAACAAAATCATCTTCATTTTCTAGAGTATATCCAGTTATTTTGGATACAAACTCTTTTCCTTACTAATTCTATTACTCGCCAATATTGTATAAATCAAATAACCAATAAAAATGATAATAAAAATAAGATTAATTT
>OGYG01001513.1_pt1 | contig 14495 bp, 14 predicted proteins | sample 1576481 | NCBI WGS metagenome assembly OGYG01 (sample SAMEA3541497, study PRJEB24748) | human gut metagenome | biome: human gut; feature: human-associated habitat; material: faeces | place: China | collected 2012 | reverse complement strand
GCTTATTAAGTGCGCCCAAATTTGGATGAACGATAATTTCTCCTAACGATAAAAAGCACTTGATTTTTGTTAGCAGGTTTCTCATCATTACCCACAATTCTGAAAACCCGTAAATCCATCAGAATTTTCAATAAGTGATGGGTCGGTCTGCTCTAAAGCTGGAGATAGCTTTTTGTATGAACAAAGCTTATTAGCAGGCTTTCCTCCCCTGATTTTACAACCAGGAATCAACTATCCACCGACGTACAATGCAGACCGGGCTGACAATTTTATGGAAATCAATAATTTCATGATGCTATAGATTTACAGCCAATGACGACAGGCTATTATCCTCATTTCCCCTTTCTCTCCCGAAAGGAGCAGTTTGATATGCTTACCTGTACTTGTCCATGAACTTACTGATAAACAGGAAGATAAATTATAAGGCGGTATTCCTGTTTTCGCATCGTACGTTAAGAATGTGAAAGTTAATTGATAGGAAGAATACAGATCGATCCCCACTCTGGAGGGAAAGGGCAACGAAAAGTCGCAAACTACGTTTGATTTTTATACAGTTTTATAGCAGATGCTTTCAAGTTCGCTGAGATTATCATCAAATGGATATTACTTCGTCAGGCTGCTTTGTATAGAAAATTTTTACGAATTCCCACGCATCCACTGTAGGCCCCGTGTTTCCCCTTCTCCCCTGGGCGCTTGCCCATAAAGTCTGCCATACGCATCAGACGATATACCCGTTTATGATTCACCTTATATCCCAGATGAATGAGTTCATGATGCACTCTCCGTACCCCGTATCGTCCCTTATTCTTATTAAAGATGGCTACTATTGTCTTTAACAGGCCTTCATTTCGGAGTGTAACAAGATCTTTTTTCCTATTTCAAAATAATACGTAGAACGGGACAGTTCCATGGCTTTGAGAAGGTAAGTCAGTCGATATCCTTCGGCTCTGAGTTCCTGGACGATGGCTGCTTTTTCGCCTTGAGACGCGCTGTCGCCTTTTGCTCTCTCAAGGCTATTTCTTTTTTTATTACCGCATTCTCCGTCTTAAAGAATTCATTCTGTGCCTTGAAGAATTCATTCTCTTTTTTGAATAATTTATTTTCTGCCTTAAAAGATTCAATTTCTGATCTCAGGCGGATAAGTTCCTCATGCTCTGATTCCTTGTGTCTTCCTGGTTGGGTATGCTTGTGTTTCTTCATATGGGACTCCTTTGGCTTTCGATTTTTCCTTCGATCTATAAGGCCAATATATCCCATTTCCTTGTATTTGTGAATCCAGGTATTTAATCCACCAGGGCATATTCCTGCGGAAATAGCGACGGAGGTAAAGGATTCCCCGGATAAAACGCGGTTAACCAATTCGAACCGTTCTTCCGTAGTCCAGACTCTGTTCCGTTTCTTATGCTTCAGCACCTTGAAACCGTGTATTTCCACACTTCTGCACCATCTGCGGACCATCATGCGAAATCCAAAGTCTTCTCGTCAGACCAATTACTCCCCTAATTATAAATAAATAAGTGCAGCTGATGGAGCAGCTTATTCTCCAACAACTACACTTTTATGGTACTAATGTCTTTTCGTCATTCAACTCTCAAAAATTATCTCAGAAAAAATAAATGCCAATGAATATCGACAAATACTAGTTTCATTGGCACCAAAAAACACACAAATTGTTCTATCTCCCAAATAATCTATACGCCCCAGCGCAGCCAATGCTTAACGCACAAAAAAAGTGTTGTGAGAAAATTCTCACAACACTTTTTATTTACAGGTAATCAGAATTCACTGATTATCTTGCATCTTTTTCAAGCAGAGCCTTACGTTCAGCAGCTGTCTTCTTGTAGTTTTCTTCAGCTTCCTTGGTCAGGCAGTATGCGAATGCACGAACGGAGCCATCTTCAACCTTGTTGAAGTATACACCCTGAATTTCCGGTGCAAATCCTGGCAATACGTTGATACCTTCTTCCAGTGCGAGGAAGTACTTGATATTGCTATCGCTCCAACGTTCACCTGGCTGCATGGTCAGAATTCCTGGCGGGTATGGAAGAGCGCCTTCCAGTGCTACACGGCCTTCGGCTTCAGACAGTTTAACCAGTTCGCAGTGACCACGAACGAGTTCGAAGTTAGCTTCCTGTGGGGTCATGAAGAATTCCGGCAGGTAGTCATGGAGGAACAGACGCTGCTGATATACATTAACCTTTCGGGAAGAATAGAAGTCCTGCATCTTCTGGCACAGCTGTTTCAGAGTCATGCCCTTGTAAGTATCTTCATTTGCCTGGTAAATTTCCGGCAGAACATCAGCCATGAGAGCATCTTCGTCAACGAGTCTTTCGAATTCAACGAGTTTAGCTACCAGGTCAGATGCCTTAGCCATATCGGTGCCTGGGGTAAGTAGGAACAGAATAGCGTTCAGGTCGTTCTTTTCCGGAACCAGATTGTTTCTCTGGAGGAACTTGGAAATGATGGAGCCATGGATACCAAACTTGGTGTATTCACCGGTCTTCATATCGATACCTGGGGTCATCAGCTGGAGGTGAACCGGGTCCATCAGGAACTGGTTTTCGCCATAGCCTTCAAATCCGTGCCACTTAGCACCTGGAGTCATTGTCCAGTAAGCGGTATCGTCAATCATCTTTTCAGTGTCCCCTTCAATCCACGGTTTGCCATGAACGGTTTCCGGAACCATTGGATGGAAGTAGTGGCAGTTACGGAGAATTGCCTGTACGCATTACTTTTCTCCACATATACTTACCAGCTTTGCCTTCCAGCATACGAGCGTTAACGTCGAGGGAAGCGAAAATCTGATACAGTGGGGAAGTAGATTCATGAAGCATGAATGCATTGTTCAGTCTTTCATGGTTTACATAGCGTTCCTGGCCTGCAATGTGGCTATCCTTCTTGAGGATCTGGGAAGCCTGGGAGAAACCAGACTGGAGCTTATGTACGGAGTGAGTTACGAAAATGCCCGGGTCTTCCGGTCCGAGGTTATCGATAAGCAGCGGGCTGCAGTCTCTCATCATCGGAATGAACTGTTCATAACCAACCCATGCAGAGTCGAACAGGATGTAGTCGCACAGATGGCCAATCTTTCTGATTACTTCACGTGCATTGTAAATGCAGCCATCATAGGTGCCGAGCTGAATAACAGCCAGACGAACTGGTCTCTTAGCCTTAACCGGGTTACGATCAGCAATCAGCTTACGGATGTATTCTTCATTGAAGCAGTGATCCTTAATGCCGCCGATGGAGCCGAATGCGTTACGAGCATCTTCCAGATATACCGGAACTGCGCCAGCCTGAACCAGAGCGCCCTGAGAAATGGACTTGTGGTTGTTGCGGTCATAAAGAACGATATCGCCTGGTGCGAGTACTGCGTTCAGAACAATCTTGTTGGCTGTAGAAGTGCCATTCAGTACGAAGTATGCTCTATCGCAATTGAATACTCTTGCTGCATGAGCTTCTGCTTCGCCCGGAGCGCCATCATGGAGCAGGAGGTCGCCCATAGCTGCATCAGAGCAGGAGCAGTCTGCGCGGAATACGTTCGGTCCGAAGAAGTCATAGAATATACGTCCAGCCGGATGCTGCTGATAGGATTCACCAATGTGGTGACCTGGTGTTGTCCAGGAGTTACGGCAGCTGTCTGCGTAGCCTTCCAGAGCCTTGAAGAATGGTGGAAGCAGCTTGTCTTCATATTCGTTAGCAGCTTTCTTAATCTGGAAAACATAAGCGTCATGTTTTACCTTATCAAGGCTCAGAGCGCCTCTTACTTTGCCTTCCAGAGCATCCGGAATCATAGCTCCCTTGGTGAGAACTGCAAATACCGGAATACCGAATGCTTCAACAGCTTCAGCTTTTGCCAGAGCCTGAATGTCTTCGTCCAGATCAGTAATGATTACTGCAGATACATCGGTGAAATCGGTGTCGCAAATGCAAACCTGGTCACGGTCAGCTACTACGCCGAATAATTCCATTGCTTTTGGAGAATATGCATACTTAAGATGTTTCAAAAGAATAACCCCCTTAAAACAAATAGTAAATGAATAGTAGTATATATCACGTGCGCACTTTGGAAACCCTCATCTCAGGCTTCACTATAAACAGTTTAGCATGAAGTTCTATCACACACCAATACTTTATAACGTAAAAATAAATTTTTGTAAACAATCTATATAATAAATCATCATAAAATAATTATCTATCAACTAGCATAACTAAAATGATCATATTTTTAGTTTTCTTTGCGTCTTATATATCTTTTGTATTATCAATAGTGTTTTGAAAGAATATTACGCTTTTATTATAATTATTAATTATTCTAATTATTCAGCATTTTTTCCTGTGTATATGCCATTTCACCGGAAAGTCATCCGGAGAAACCACTTTTACTCCAGTCAGGCCGCCTACTTTTCTCCTGATATATTTATTCATCTATAATGGCAGCCTTTGCCGGTATATGTTTTCCTGATTGTTTACCTGTCTTTCCATCAGAATAAAGATATAATTCTTTAATATTTTCATTTCGTTTTTTTTCATAGTGCTATATAATATATTATATATACTCTTTAATATGCATTTTATTTTTTTATTTGATAGCCTGATCTTTTCTGTTTATTGTCAATATGGCTGTCTTTATATACCCCGGGATATATCGGTTAATAGGTAAGAGGTACAATTATGGATATTGAAACTTTTAAACTGGAAGAATGGCTGAAAAAAAGAGAAAATAAAACCCGTTTTAACCTGGCTGAAAACTGCGTTTATGCTGTTACACTTGATGATTTTTTCCACATTGCACGTATAGATAAGAACTCATTCCTTAACGATTTATGCAGTATCAAGATGGATTACGGAAATATCGATGGCGGCACATATGAGCTTAAAAGCGCTATAGCCGGGCAGTATAAAACCGTAAAACCTGAAGATATTCTGGCTGTTCATGGGGCTACCTTTGCTAATACCCACCTGGTGTGGACTCTGGTAAAACCTGAAGATAACATTATTGCTATCTATCCAGATTACCAGCAGTTTATATCTCTGCCAAAATCTTTTGGGGCAGAAATTCGAATGCTTCATCGCTCCCCTGAAGATGGATATGCCATCCATAAGGATGAACTTGACAGAATCTGTGATGAAAACACCAGGCTCATCACTCTTTCCAACCCCAATAATCCAACTGGCGCGCTCCTATCCATGGATGAATTAAATGAACTCATTTCCATTGCCAGGAAATATGACGCTTATATTATCTGTGATGAAGTATACAGCCATATTCTTCAGGATGACCAGGTCTGCCCGTCTATAGCCGATCTCTATGAAAAAGGCATCTCTGTGGGTTCCCTTTCAAAAACCTGTTCTATGGCCGGACTCCGCCTTGGCTGGATTGCCACCAGGGACAAAGAAGCCATGCATATCTTCAAACAGCATTCCGCCTATAACATGAGCAGCGTCGGCGGTCTCAAGGAATATATCGCCATATCTGCGCTGAAACACCAGAAGGCTCTCATTGACAGAAATATGAGTCTGCTCCGTGTTAACCTGATTACGCTGGATGGGTGGCTTCGCCAGAACAAAAAACATCTATCCTATGTATACCCTAAAGCAGGTTCCACAGTCCTGGTATTTTATCATCAGAAAAATGTATCTTCCATTAAATTCTGTAATTATCTCTTTGATACCACTGGTACATTGATTACTCCAGGCGATGTTTTCAGCGTCCCGAACAGTTTCCGTATCAGTTATGCCTGTGACCACCGTCAGCTTGTAGCGGGGCTCATGTGCTTAACCGAGGCATGTAAAAAATTAAATGATGACCCGCACTTCCTCGATGACGAATCTGATGAAGTCTGAATAATGAAATATGAAATTACAAAACACCACAGGGTGAATATTCGCCCTGTGGTGTTTTTATATGCCCTTCCGTAAGAAGAAAATCAGGGAACAAAAAAGAGGTGAAATTAATTCACCTCTTTCTTTATATGACTTTATATGACTTTCAGACTTAACCAGAATTAGTCGTCTTCGCCTTCCGGAGCCGGCTTCATCATCGGGAAGAGAATTACATCACGGATGGATCGGGAACCGGTCATGAGCATGAACAGACGGTCAAGGCCGATGCCCAGGCCTGCTGTTGGCGGCATGCCGTATTCCAGAGCCTTCATAAAGTCTTCATCTACTGGATGAGCTTCATCATCACCATGTTCTCTTTCTTCCTGCTGAAGTTCAAATCTCTTGCGCTGATCCAGCGGGTCGTTCAATTCGGAGAACCCGTTAGCCAGTTCGCGTGTGAAGATGTAAGATTCGAAACGGTCAGTGAGACGTAGATTTTCTGCGTTAAGCTTGGACAGCGGGGATACTTCGATTGGATGCATGGTAATGTGGCATGGCTGAACGAGCTTATCTTCAACATAGTCATCAAATACGTTAGCAAGAATCTTGCCTGCGCCATCGAATTCGCCGTATTCTACGTTGAGCTTGTCAGCAATAGCACGTGCATGTTCCAGATCGGAGAGATCACCGAAGTCTTCACCAGTGAACTTCTTTACTGCTTCAACCATGGTCATACGCGGCCACGGCGGGGTAACATCGAGTTCAACGCCTTCATATACGAAGCGGGGATTGCCATATGCTGCCTGAGCGCACAGAGCAACAACTTCTTCTGTCTGTCTGATAGCGTCTTCGATATCACCATAAGCCTGGTAGGTTTCAATTGCGGTAAATTCCGGGTTATGCTTTGTATCCATACCTTCGTTTCTGAAGTTACGGGTAATTTCAAAGTTACGGTCAATGCCGCCAACCAGCAGTCTCTTCAGATACAGTTCCGGAGCGATACGCAGGTACATAGTCATGTCCAGAGCGTTCAGATGAGTAATGAATGGACGGGCATTTGCGCCGCCATACAGTGGCTGAAGAACCGGGGTTTCTACTTCGAGGAAACCACGTTCAGTGTAATACTTTCTGATAGCTGCGAGCATTCTTGTACGGGTTTCGAATGTTCTTCTTACTTCCGGATTCATGATCAGGTCAACGTATCTCATACGATAACGCTGTTCCTTATCAGTAAGGCCATGCCACTTATCCGGGAGTGGGCGCAGAGCCTTGGTAAGAATAGTGTAGCTTTCTACGCGAACGGTGATTTCGCCGGTGTGGGTGCGGAATACAATGCCGTCAACACCAATGATATCGCCTCTGTCCAGAAGGTGGAACAGCTGCCATTCTCTGTCTGTCAGGGTATCCTGACGGAAGTAGAGCTGAATGTCGCCTCTTGCGTCACGAAGAGTTGCAAATGCAGTCTTGCCATGATCACGGATGATCATCAGACGACCTGCAAGTCTTACGTGTTCGCCGGACTGTTCCAGCGCATCTGCATTTTCAATAACCTGAGTGCTGGAGTGATCCCAGTTAAATGCCTGGCCAAATGGTTCATATCCAAGTGCGCGGATCTGGTCAAGCTTGCCAATTCTGATTTCTCTCTGTTCGTTAGTATGCTGTCTGGTCTGTTCTGTCATAATAGTTGTCTCGCTTTCGATAAATAAAAGTGTATAAAAGTAATAAATGCGCTTCCCACAGGAAGTAAAAATTCCAACAAAATAAATCAGGATTACTTCTTATTATATTGCCGAGGTATTACTTTAGTATGAGCCTGTGGGGGCTCATTTATTTGTACTGCCGCTGATTTCAAGTACCTTGTACTTGATTACGCCAGCAGGGGTATCCACTTCTACTTCATCGCCAGCCTTTGTTCCGAGCAATGCTCTGCCAACCGGGGAATCATTAGAAATCTTTCCTTCGAAAGGATCAGCTTCCGTGCTGCCCACGATAGTTACAGTTTCTTCTTCATTCGTCTTCTCATCGCGAATACGAACGGTGGAAGCCATAGCTACATGATTACTCTTTGTAGTCTGAATGACTACCGCAGTACGAATCTGTGATTCAAGCTCAAGGATTCTGCCTTCAACGAAGGACTGCTCATTCTTAGCGTCATCATATTCGGAGTTTTCCGAAAGATCGCCCATGGCAATCGCTTCCTTCAGACGCTGTGCAACTTCAGCACGCTTCCTGGTCTTCAGCTGTGTAAGCTCTTCCTTCATCTTCTCAAGGAATTCCTGAGTGACGTACGTGCGCTGTGGTTCTGCCATATGCCTGCTCCTTTCCTCACAAGATACTATTTTAAAGTTGTCTTTTGAAATAGTTCGTGACCTTAGTATAATCGTATTCATAAAATATGTCAAACGAAATTTTCCAATTAAATTATTACTTTTTTAATATCTTTTTTCTTAATAATTATCTCTTATCAGTATTATACATATATTTTGCATTTATTCCCGATTTTGCGGATATGGTCTATGTATCCCACAACTGTACCGTATGCACTCCAGAATGCGAATACATCCGCTTTATCGCTTATCCACCAGCCTGGTCCGTCACGGTCTGTGGATGCATGAATTATACAATAGTCAATGGAAATAAACATTTCTCTTAAATTTTCGCAAATTAAACCATATTTTCCCAAAATCTGTCTGTTTGGGGCTTCAGGATTGATACGAAGATTTTTACTATTTCTTTTAATTCTCCATTTTTCTCTCCCCTTTTCTCTGCCACCCGGCCTTTCCATGAAAAAACTCCCTGTTTTCCGGCATTTATCATCGGTTGCTCTCATTAATTAGCATTATAAAAACATCATATTTTATAATGTTTTATCGAAGTAAAGTATAGCAATTCATTAAAAACATGCAGTTATCTTTCGATTTCTCCGTTTTTCATTTTTTGCCTTTAAAATGCATTAAAATTCATTGACTTAAGGTCTTGTACTTGCCTTTTCATTATGTTATATTGTGTACGTTTTTAAGAGCAAATCCTTACAGATTCACAGGCCTTATCTATTTTCTTTTTCTCTGTGTGTCTGTTCACACAGGATATGGCCCTCTCTGTGCGGTATGTTTTCCGACGGTATCGCCGGCAGGTATGGCTGAATCCAGTCCAGCCTTTAACCGCACCTGCTTTCCATAGAAAGAAGGGATCTGTTATGCAGAAAAGTAAAAAAATGGGAGTTATTCAGCTCACCACACTGACCGCCATCAACATGATGGGCTCCGGTATCATTCTTCTTCCGGCCAATCTGGCTTCCATTGGAACCATTTCCATTTTCGGATGGATACTGGCCGCTCTGGGGGCTACGCTTCTGGCCTATGCCTTTTCCATCTGCGGCATGTTCAGCCGCAAGGGCGGCGGTATGGGCGGATATGCGGAATATCGCTTCGGTATCCGTGGGAATTTCGTAGCTAATTTTACCTATGCCATTTCACTGGTTATTGCCAACATTGCCATCGCCACTGGTGTAGTAAGTTACATGACCTACGTTTTCAACTGGACACTGTCTCCTGCAGGTACCTGCCTGGTCACCCTCCTTGTGCTTATGTCCGCTGCCTCTATCAGCTTCTTCGGACCTAAGGCAGCAGGCAAGTTTTCCACCCTGGGAATCAGCTGCATACTCACCTCCATCGGTGGACTGATCCTGTTTGGATGGTATTTCTTCAACCCATCCATCTATATGGCTGCATGGAATCCATCCCATCTGCCATTTACCGCGGCACTCCGGGACTCTATCGCTGTCATTCTCTGGGCATTCCTCGGGCTGGAAACCGCCTGTGCTAATTCCAGCGCCGTAGAGAACCCAGAAAAGAATGTTCCGATCGCCGTTCTAGGTGGTACTCTTCTGGCGGGAACCACCTACGCAATCTCCACCGCAATCATCGGCGGACTGGTTCCCTATCAGGAACTCATGGTAAGCCATGCGCCGTTTGGAATTGCCTACAGCAAGATGTTTGGACCTGTAGCCGGCACAGTGGTCTCCTTCCTTCTGGTTTGTTCCTGCTACGTATCTCTCACCGCATGGCAGTTTACCATTTCAGAAGTAGTCCGTTCCTCCGCCGTTATCGGTCATTTCCCTTCGTTCCTGAAAAAAGTAAACCGTTTCCGTGCACCTTATGTGGCCATCCTGCTGCTTCTTCTGATCCAGTCCGCTCTGGCCCTTTCCACCATGAGCCCTACCCTGCTCAAACAGTTCAATGTACTGATTAACCTGGCCGTGGTCATCAATCTGGTTCCCTATGTACTGTCCATGACCAGTATCCGTTCCCTCCTCCGTGAAGAAGGCATTACCGGAAACCGGGCCCAGACCGCGTACATTGCCGCTTTTGCAGGAACTATTTATTCCCTCTATGCCATTTACGGATGCGGCTGGACCATTATCAGTTACGGAGTGCTCTGCACCATCCTGGGGTATCTCATCTCTGTGGCAAAATACAGACACCCCAAAGTGCAACTGGCACATAAATAACCTTTGATTTCCGATAGCTCAAAAACGGAAAGAACTGAGAAAATCAGTTTCTTTCCGTTTTTATTTTGCATATACGGTTTTGCCCTTCGCAATCCGCTCTGCATATCCCATTGCTTTCTTTATTTCCTTCTATTCTTTTTTCATTCCTGTCCGGACATCCGGAATTTCCTTTGTTATAATGAAGATAACTTAAGGATATGCCAGAAAGGAGTGCATCATGATAAAAAGAGAACTGATTGAATCGGTTATTGCCGGTGAGCCGGTAACCCGGATTCCCTGAATGTTCTGGCAGGCCCCATCCATGTATACCTGCCCGGAAGAACAGGCGGAAAAGACCGCCGCGTTTTATGAACACTATGACTCTGACATCATAAAGATAAATAATATCCCTCCCATACCTGTTTCCTCCACCGGCCGCCATATGCCGGATGAAAAAACGGATCTGTCAATGGGCTCGGTAAATCACGGCCCGCTCCATCAGCAGCTCCAGGTTCTGAAATCCTTCATCCCTATGAAAAAAGATTCAGCCCCTGTCCTGTTCACCGTACTCAGCCCTCTTTCCAGCGCTGCGGCCATGTTTCCCCACCTGCTGACTGATGCATCCGTATCCCCGTCGCAGAAAGAAGAGCTGCTCACCGATATTTCGGAACGGACCTGCTCTCTGGTCAGAACCGCGGTAGAAGCGGGAGCAGATGGTATATTCTTTATTACCACCCTGGCCTCGTATGACGCCCTCTCCCCATCCCTGTACAGAAAATATGGTTTTCCCTATGATATCGCCGTGTTATCCTCTTCTCCGGGATGGTGCAATATTCTCCATGCCGAAGGAAAAGAAATCATGTTTCCTCTGCTCCGCAAATATCCGGTTCAGTTCATAACGAGAAATGCCCCGGACTCCCTGCAGGGGCTTAAGGAAATGGCTGCCCTGTCGCAGAAATCCATCATCGGCGGGCTGTCACTGGATTCATTGAGTCAGGACCGCAGAGATTATCTGGAGCATGAAGTCTATATGGCTCTGAAAGAAACCCAGGGGAAACGTCTGATCATCTCTCCCGGCACTGCCCTTCCTGACAGCATAACTCAGGAAACCACCACATGGCTGAAACATATGCTTTCCGAATTTGAGCACAAGCTTCTCCGATAAATAAAACGCCCCTAGCATTGAACAAAAAAGACGGAGGTAAGAACCTGTAATGATTCTTACCTCCGTCTTTTATATACTTATTCTTTCCATTTTCTCTCTTCTATGAGAAGGCGGCAGACCATAAGGCATGCCGACGTCCCTACACCGGAATCAAGCCCCCTCCAGTAGGCAATAACGCCCTGTCCCATCACATGGTCAAGGAAAAGTCCCACAGGAAGAGCCACACACCAGTAAGCAATAAGCATCAACAGAAAAGGAACTCGGGTATCCTTATATCCACGCAGAATCCCCTGAATCGGAGCCGCTATGGCATCAAATAACTGCCATGCGGCACCATAGAGAAGGAATCGACCGGCCATACGGATAACCTGCGGATCTTCAGAATACAGATCCGCTATGGCATTCCTTCCAAGGACGGTCCCCGCTGCCGTCAGGAATGCACAGCAAAGTGTCAGCTTCAACCCCATGCGGCTCAGTTTTCTGGCACGTTCATAATTTTCTGCCCCCACTTCGTATCCCACCAGAATGGTCATAGCCATGGAACAGCTCATAGGCAGCACATAAATCAGATTACAGAAGCTGAGTGCCGATTGATGCGCACCAATAGCCACCGTGCCAAACGGAGCTATAAATATGATGATAAAACCAAACAGCCCCGCTTCCATAAGGATGGACAGCCCATTAGGAATCCCTACGGTAAAATATTCTTTCCAGTCACTCCATGGAGTAGTCAGGTCACTGAAAATTTCACGGGCCATATATTTACTGTTGTGGAAGATTACCCAGAGGAACATGCCGAATAAAATCGCCGCCGTACATACGGTAGCCACTCCGGCACCGATACCACCCAGACGAGGAGCTCCCAGCCGGCCAAAGATAAACATATAGTTAAGCAACCCATTGATAGGAAGGGCTGACAGCATAAGTTTCATTGAAGTGGCTGTTGATCCCGATGTATCAATCAATGCGCGCAGCGGGAACATAATCGTCTGGAAGAACAGGTTTCCAATCATAAGCATAAGATATACGGTAGCAATGCGAGCCACCCCGCTGTCCAGTGAAAGAAAGGACATAACCCGGTCTATAGCAAGAAAATAGATCAGGGCAAACAGCGCCGTCAGGAGCATTCCCAGAGCCATACCGGTTCTCACTACATGTGGAATATCCTGTTTCCTCCTGCGTCCCAGGAGCTGTGCGATCATCGGTGTAGATGCTGCAAGAATACCTGTAAAGGATGCAGTAACCGGCATGAACAGACTGGCCCCCATGGAGACCCCTGCAAGATCCACTGGCCCGGCGTGGCCGCTCATGGTGGCATCCATGACATTCATTCCCATAAGTGAAAGCTGTGCCAGCACCAGGGGAAGCATGGTATGGAGTAAACGTTTGAAATCATTTTTATTTTCAGAATTCATTGGGTTTCCTCAACTTATAAAAACAGATGCCTGCCAGACTGTAAATCCGCATTTCCTTCCGGGGCCTTCTGTACAAAAAAGGATGTGAAAAGCATCCTGCATCTTTCCACATCCCTGAAGGGTCATTATTCCTTATTCTTTAAGTCCGGACTTTTCCCAGTCTGCCTTGAAGCGAGCAATTCCTGCATCGGTCAGCGGATGATGAAGTGCTGCTTCCAGTACCTTGAATGGGCAGGTTGCAATATCTGCACCAGCCAGCGCACACTGCATGATGTGTTGTGGCTTTCTGATAGATGCAGCTATAATCTTAGTTTCAATTCCATGAATGCGGAACATATCAGAAATAGTTTCAATTAAAGCAATGCCATCCCAGCCAATATCCTCAACACGGCCTACGAACGGACTTACAAAAGATGCACCGGCTCTTGCTGCCAGGAGAGCCTGATTGGCAGAGAATACCAGGGTGACATTGGTTCTGATTCCCAGCTTGTGAAGTGCGGCAACAGCCTTCATCCCTTCTCCGGTCATAGGAATCTTAACTACTACATGCGGATCCAGCGCAGCCAGAACCTTCCCCTGTTCAACCATGCCTTCAGCGTCATCAGCCAGAACTTCCGCGCTGATCGGGCCGTCTACAATGGATGCGATTTCCTTAATGGTTGCGTGGAAGTCTTTTCCTTCTTTGGCAATCAGGGACGGATTGGTGGTAACACCGGAAATAAATCCCATGACATTGGCTTTCTTAATTGCTTCAATATCTGCGGTATCGATAAATAACTGCATAATTCCTCCTTGGTTATTCCATCATGGACACATGACAGATTTTCTGTTCAGATAACATACAGTTAATTATGGTACACTTTTTCCCAAAAGTCAATTTCCCTGATGCTCAATCGGTAAGCAGTTCATCGTTATCCATAAGTTCCTTTACGCATTCCAGGAAATGAAGGGTAGCCGGTGACGCTTCCTGCAGGGAAGGAACGGCCAATCCCAGAACAATATACTGCGGTGGATCAAAAGGAACCTCCACCACATGCCCGTTCCACTCTCTGGTAATAAGGCGCTGATTGAAGCTTACCCCCAGGCCGGCAGATACCATGTTATATGTGGAAAAAGCATCTCGTGTGGTAAACCGCACATCCGGCTGGAGGTGATTGCTGCGAATCAGGCGGTCCAGGTCGGTATCCTTGTTCGGCGAGGTCTGGATAAACGGTTCCTTTTCCAGATCGGCCAGTGGGAAGGATTTCCATCCTGCCTTCTTATGTGTTTCCGGCAGCCATACCACCAGCTCATCTGTGGATATAGGGATCCAGTCACATACAGTCGATCGGTCCGGCTTGGCACAGAAACAGCAGTCAACGGATTTTTCATTAATCCATTTGGCCATATCCTGATTGCCACCTTCCTGAATCCGTATGCTCACCCTTGGGTATTTCTTTTCAAAAGCGGAAAGTATCTTCGGCAGCCATAGTGCGGAAATACTGAAATAACTCCCAATGGTAATGACACCGGTGGCCACATGCTGCACTTCTGCCGCCAGCTGATTGACCAATTCTGCTGCCTTCAACATTTTTCGTATAGCAGGACTCCTCAGCCTTAC
>OGYG01001507.1_pt1 | contig 14560 bp, 7 predicted proteins | sample 1576481 | NCBI WGS metagenome assembly OGYG01 (sample SAMEA3541497, study PRJEB24748) | human gut metagenome | biome: human gut; feature: human-associated habitat; material: faeces | place: China | collected 2012 | reverse complement strand
GTGTGGAAATTAGGAACTGACGCGCCGCCATAGGCCGCTAAGCCCATGGACATCAGCTGGAAGGTACCGCCGATCAGCAGTCCGGTTTTGACATCCCCCATAATGAAGCCGGCGATCAGGCCGCGGAATACCTGCTGGCCGCCGAATTTCGCGACTAACTGGACATTCTGTCCCAGCGTTCCGATGACATGGCAGGCAAGAATCAGCAGTATGATCTGTATCGGATTAAACATTCGTTCTCTCTCCTCTCCTCATGATTTACGTTTGTCTTTCATCACCTGATAGAAATCAGCAATCGCGTCGTCCGCCGGCTGCAGCTTGGCTTCCAGCCTGACCCCTTTTTCATGCAGCTGTTCCAGGGCGGCGGCTTCCTCATCATTCACGGTGATGTAGCGGCTGATCACGACCGAATCCGCGGTCTTGTCGATGTTGCCGAGATTCCCCAGCGTCAGTGATTGAACGGGTATTCCGCTATCCACCAGGGTTAAGAAGGTTTTGGGACTTTTGGCGACAATCATGACGGCTTGATTTTGATAGCGGTCAGCTTTGAGATTTTCAACGGCTTTTTCGTGAGTCAATACGGACAGGAATACGCCATTGGGTGTGGCCATGCGCAGTGCATTTTTCAGCATCGGATTGTTTGCGCTTTCGTCGTCAATGCAGAGGACACGCTCCACATGGAGCTTCGGAACCCACATCGTTGCGACGCAGCCATGCACTAAGCGGTCGTCAACACGGCAGTTTAGAATATTCATTGAAATTCTCCTTTCTGCGCCTATTCTAGCATCCAGGTTGTCAAAGAAATCATTCCCAGATTCCGCTCAAAGCGGAAATGCTTTACATCCTTTTTATCGAAAACAACAAGAACACATGGCTTATCTAAACTGAATGTCAAATCAATTCGAGTGTTTTTATCCTGTCTTGAACGAAATCGCGAACCCAATGAATATAAAGCATCCGCTTTCTTATGTCAGTTAATGGTTCAATCAGAAAGTGATCTAATCATTGAAAGGAAAAAAGCAGACATCCGGGTTTGTTAACCTGAACATCTGCTTTCGTTTTATGAGTGATTCAATGCTGAACCGATTTCCTTCATTCTTCGCCGGTATGCTTTCCGCCTTTTTTGATCAGCCAGAACGTAGCTCCGCCGACCAAGACCAACACGATTCCGCCAATCATCATCCACGGTGCTGCAGAAGATTTTTCTTCTCTTCTATAATCCGGAGTTAACTCCGAATTCGGCGTCGGTGTCGGCGTTTCAGTTTTTGACTTATCCTGAACTTTCGGATTCGATTCTTCCACTGGTGTTGTTTCTTCTTCGGTTTCTTTATTACTATGTTTGCCAAATAGAGAATTCCAGAAGTTTCCCGTTGATTTCTGTGTTTCCTGAGGTGCTGGAACCGCAGGATTGGCGGAGTTCACTTCATCAGAAGGCTCTGACGGCGTCTCCGGTTTCGGATCGGCAATTCTGCGGGTAATCGCATAAACACCCTCGGCAACGGAAGTCTTGAAGACCAGTTCATCGCCTTCAATCTTGAAATCGGAAATCGCCTGATAGGAAACATTATAGCGATATAAGCCGATTCCCTCTTTCTTGCCTGTGAACGGAATTCGGATTTCATAGTCAGGTAAGCCTCGCATCCGCGAGCTGACCACTTTCAACTGCCAGACTTGAACGATTTCCTGTTGATCGAAATTCGAATGATTCGCAGTGACATCGCTGACAGTCAGGGATTCTCCGCTGGTAAACAAGCCTGTGATCTTAATGCCCTGATCACTGGTTAACGTTGTTTCCGTTGGTGTTTCCATCACCGTAACCTGAATCGTTTTTTCCGCGATGTTGCCTGCGGAATCTGCGACGCGATAGGTCACATGATAAACTCCAGCTATGGATGGATCGACGTCGTTGGCAACAACATGTTCCTCAGTCAGGATGAGATCCTGATCTTCAACGTCGCTGACCGTTGCGTAATCGAGAGGATTGAAACGGCTTCCCTGTTCAATCGTCACATCGCTGGCCGTAATGACCGGCGGATTATCGGTTAACGCAGTTACTGTCACGTTGACCGTCGCGGAATGTCCGCCATCGCGGGAAGTTACAGTAACGACTGCCGTTCCTTTCCGCAATGCGGTAAGCAAGCCATTCTGATCAACCTGAACGACCGAATCGTTGCTTGTGGTGTAAATCAGCTGTTTATCAATCGCATTTTCCGGAGTTACCGTTGCCTGAATTTCTGTCGTCGTCTTGATTTCAAGCGTGATTTCGTGCTGTACGACCTGGACGCTTTCGACCGCGATGATCTCCGCTTGATAAGCTTTGATTCCCGCAGACAGTGCGCTGACCGCCTGCTGGATTTCAGCGCTGGTAAATTCGCCCTGAATTAAAGCTTCTGTCTGACTGATTGCAACTTTCAGCTGCTGATAGCCTGCATAGCTTCCGACTAATTCTTCGTCATAACGGCTTGCCAGTAATTTTGCTTCAGTGAGCGTATCCACAATCCGCGGATTGTAGTAGGCTTCAAATTCAACGATACCATAACCACCGTTAGTCGCTGTTCGTTTAATTCCCTGGAATTTAACGTATTTTACTGTCATTTCGCTGCAGTTAATAATATATTGTTTATTCTGTCCGTCGGTGACGTTAGCCATCACTTCAAAGTTTTCGCCATCGTTGGATCCTAAAATCTGATATTCTTTGCCATACACCGTTTCTGAGAACCAGGTAATCCGGACTTCATTGATTGTCCGGGCTTCCGGCAATTCCATCAATAACCATTGATCCTCGGCTTCCGCTTCAGAGATATCTTTATAATTGGATGCCCAGCGAGTCGTATAGTCCTGATCGACGGCTCCCTGCGGCGTTACTCCGTTAGCTGAAACGGTGGACGAGGCGGTTGCAACAGCACCCACCATCAAGTTCTCCGTCCCCTTGATATCCGCATCGACCTTAATGATGCAATCGACCTGATAACCACCTTCTTCTGTCGTCGCAGTTATCGTCGCAATCCCGATACCATGCGTGGTCACAACGCCGGTTTGATCGACGGTGGCTACGCTCTCATCGGAAGAAGACCAGAGAACATTTTTATTGTTGGCATCCACAGGTTCAACGTAGGCTTGAAGCGTCACTGTTTCGCCGCGCATGACTGCTGCTTCGCTCTGATTTAACGCGATGCCGGAGACCTTCGATTCGACAGTAATCGTGATTTCAGCGCTGACCTCATTGTCCAGAGCGATCGCTCTGATCGTTGCCGTTCCGCCGTTAACCGCCTGGACATAACCAGATTCATCCACGGAGGCAATCTGTGGATCGCTGCTTTCCCAACGAATTGCTTTGTTGTAAGCATTGGATGGCATTACCGAAGCATGCAGCTGCAGGCCTTCCGTTTTTCCCAGCAGAAGATCATCGCCTTCAGTAATCACAACTTGTTCAACATGCAGCACCGCGGCGTTAAAGCGGCTGCAGGCGCTCTCGACTTCATTGACAATCCGCGCCAGTTCCGTATCGTCGTAAGCTGCGCCCTGCTGAATCAGCGAATTTCCAGCCGCGATTGCTTTTTCCACTTCGCTCTTGACCTGGCTGTACATCGCTTCGGAAACAAAGGCGGATGCATCGTTATATTTTGTTAATAACGCCTGCGCTTTTTCCAGCGAAGCTGTCAAAGACAGATTTTCATAGGCTTCCAATTCAACAATGGAATAGCCGCCTTGATAATGTGAACGTTCAATTCCCTTCATCCGCAAATACTGAACCTCAGTCCGTTCAAACGTTAATGTATCCGTTCTTCCCGCTTTTCCGGCATTCTCAATCACTGCGTGATAAAGATCAAAGTATTCTTCGCCATTCAAGGAGCCTTGAATCTTGTATTCGCGGGCATTAGCCGCTTCCCAGGTAATGACCACCTGGGAGATCGTCCGCTTTTGACCAAGATCGATATCCAGCCACTGATCATTTTCAGCAGCCTTGGTTTCCGCACTCAGGTTGCTTCCGATCAGGTCATTGGACTGTGTATAAGCGGAAGCCCAGCGTGAGGTGCTGGCTGTATAATCGCCGTCGTTGGCATATTTCGCAGCCCGGGAATCATTGACCTGACTGCTCGCCGTCGCCGGATGCGCACCCTGAGCTTGGGAAGCGTAGTTGATCGACTGGCTGTCATAGGTCGTTCCCAGCTCAATCTCGCGCGGCTGGCCATCTTTCAAGTTGAAATTTACCTTCAGGGAAACTGAATTGCCTTCCGCACGGATGATCTGCGCCTCTCCGCGCAATACATCCAGGTGCTGCAAATTCACATTATCGAGGGTCACTGTCGCTTCACTTAACGAGCGGGTAGGATCACTGACAGCCAGACGGATATTTTCAGCGTTGTCTGTCTTTTCGATAATGATCGACAACGGCTTATCCACCGTCACCTCTCCAGCCGATCCCGCAGTGAAGAAGTTCATCGCGATCTGTCCGCTGGCCAGATCCTTGACCGCATGAACGCCGCCTTCCTGTTTGATAATCTGAATGTGTTCATCAGCCGCATAACCTGCCGTTTCTTCCTGACTGGCATTCGGCAGCACGATGTAAGCATACTGACTGTCCGTTGGTTTCTGCCCATGCTGGACAGCGAGCGATAAGAAGTTGTTGGTTCTTTCCGTATAATCCGTAAACTTGGCCAGCTTATTCACGTCGTTCCAGGTTCCTGTCCGAGTTTCCTTTTTAATCATAATTTCGGCGGGATCCAGGAAGACATAGCCGATGGCATCGCCGGCATTGCCTTCCAGCCAGGCATAAGCCGGATGACTCAGAATTTCTTCGCCATTCTCGCTTAATTTGACAACGCCGTCGACAATCAAGCGATTGGATCCGTCAGCCTTGATCTTACGGTTATCCACAATCGTTTCTACTGTGGCAACCTTGGAATCGCTGCCATCGTTGGTAATCCCGGTACCTAAGAAAATCAGCTGATCCCCGAAAACGAAATAGGACTTGAATCCGCTGATTCCTGAACGACTTCCACTGATATTGGAGTCATTGCCGGTTCCGCTGGCACTCGGCTTGCTGAAAGGTTTATTTCCAGTCAGGATCATACCGGTAACGCCGTTCACGCCATCCAGGGTCGTTCCGCCTGCCCATGCAGACTGCCCGCTGGCATTAAAGCTGATATCCTGATGCGCCGTCGTTACCCCGCTGACCCGGTAATTATCGACAGTCGCGAAATAGTGATCGTTATACTGACTGATGTCTGATGTATAGATCTGGGTGTGGCCCATACCTTGATAACGGCCCTTATTGTTTTCATCGTTGCCTTGTTCCGTGTTATACATCCGATTGGACGAATTAGAAACTGTGAATGTGAAATTTTCACGATGAACTACCGTTCTATCCATATAAGAATAGACGTTATAACTGTTCTGACGGGTTGCGGTCTCCACATCCTCCGTATTCAGTAAAACCTGAACCCGGATGTAATCGCTGTAAGGAACTAACGAGAAATCCTGAGTTTGCGGCTGGCTGAATTTCTCCGCCGCAATCGTTTTAATCTGCGAACGAAGCTCTGCCGCTGATTCTGTATCCGCGGTTTCCGCATACTGCAGAATGGTTCCCATCATCTTCATGCCCATCGTATCGCCTTGCTGCGCCATTCGGGATACCGCACGGCCGCGGACTAAGTCGAGCACGTTGCCGCCGTAGGAAAGGAACGGAATGAAGGAATCTTTTAAGAACGTTTCATACAAAGCCACATTCTCCGGACTGACCGCATGCTCCGTAAAGTTCAGCATGATCAGACAGTTGGTCAATTCGTCCAGCAGCACAAAGCCGTAAGATCCATTATACGGAATGGACGTATGCTGGATAAAGCTGCCGTCTTTATAGAAACCATCGCCGGAGGTGACATAGGTGAACAACGGAGCCATGCAGGACTGCGCATGTTCCAGGCGTTCGCTGTTGCCCTCAAAGGCTGCGCGTTTAATTACAATTGAAACTTTATCGATCAGGTTGGCGCCTGTTTCTTTTAAGCTGCTGTTCAAGCGATAATCCGCCTTGGGAACAAACCGGTCGATCGTTTTAATAATTTGCTGCTTCATGGCTGCCGGTAATTCCTCAGCCATCAGAAAAGCCACATCCATCATGGAGCGCGGACTGCCGATTTCCCAATCCCACCAGTTTGACGAGCCCTTCTTTGTATCTGGTCCGTATTTATTCGCCAGGACAAATTCCATGGCTTCTAAAATCTGAATCCGGACTGTTTCATCCTGATATAAATCAGACAATGGTGTGCGGTACTGTGTCGCGATCATTTTCAGCCGATCCAGCGCTTCAGTGACCTTCGCGCCCATTTCCGCGTCGTTCATCGCCTTATCCGTCCACAATTCCTGCGTGTTCGGCGAGAGCGGATCTTTCATTGTATTTAAGTAATTCCGGGATTTTTCATCGAGACTCCGGACATTTTCAAGATAGATTTCATCCTGGAAGGTACCGGAAGTATCACCAACCAACTCGCTGGCCCAGTAATTCATAATTTTCTGATAAGCGGCGTCCTTTTCACTGCTTTCAACCAGGTATTTAACCGCCTGCTGCAGCGATGCCAACGCGGCATCCACGGCATCCTGATCCATTTCTGCCGAGCTTAATACAGCATGGGCTTCGATCAAAGCTTTTTCTACCCGCGCCCAGCTGGCCTGCGTGTATGCCTCAGGAAGCAAGGTTTCCGCTTCGGCGATTGCAGTTTCTAAAGCTTGAATTTCGATTTTATCACTGTAAACCGTCAGCGGAACAGAAGCGCGCATCAACGGTTGGGATTTGAGCGTTGCCGTAATGACCGTATTGCCCCGGCCCAGAGCGGTAATTTTACCTTCTTCATTCACGGTCGCCGCTTTCGGATTGGAAGAAGACCAAATCACATCCTGATCCTCGGCGTTGGCTGGATAAACTGCCGCTACTGCTTGCGCCGTTTCGTTGACCGCTAACCGCTGCGCTTCAAGCTGGACATCCAGCGACGATGCGGAAACAGGCAGCGATTCCGAGGTGCTCACAGGAATGATCTGAAAATCATCGACCCAGAAAGTACCGGTGCTCACTGTTTTTCCAACCGTATCTTTTAAGAACAGATTCACTAAAGACTTCGCTCCATCAGCTTTGTATTCTTCTTCAAAATGAGTCCATTCAGCGGCATTTTTAATAGCATGTTCCTGATTAAAAATCTTTAATTTAAAATTTTCAGAATTCATATCCTGCGTTTTATACCAAAATGAAATCTTATACGTCTGCCCCTTGATAAACGGGTAATTCTGAAGTTTAAAATAAGCCTCTTTTGTCGCGCCTTCACGCTTTTCAACACGCACGGAATATTGACCTTCATGCTTATCCACTGCATCCTGATAGGCCATATAATATTGGGCTAATGTTTCGTTGCCTTCATAGACTTGATAAATCCACGGCTTGGTCTTCATATCATTTTCCCAAACCGCTTTATCCCACCACACCGTAGTATTCGGCTGATCTGGATGCGGAACAACGATCGGTTCCCAGACCTCAAATCCACTGTTATCAAGGATATTCTCATTCGTGGTATCCAGGGCATCGTTAAAGCGTCCCAGCACCTCAATTTCCCGCAAATCATAAATATCCACCGTCTTTTCCAGTAGTTCCAGCTTGATATACCGGGCATTCCCTACCGTTAGAGAATCAATCGCTTTAGCATCGCTCACATCTGCGGTCTTTGTCCAGTTCTTCCCTGTAAAAGAAGTACTGATCGCATAATGGGTTGGTTTCTGATCACCCCAGATCAGCTTTACCTGAGCATTTTCAACGACGTGATCAAGTCGCAATGTAATCTCAGCCTTTGCTTCGCTGCTGGTCCAGCCTTTTCCATATTGGTAATCTACCAGTGCAAAAGCCGAAGTTCCTTCATCGCTTGAGCTTGCCTCCACTGCTGCGCCTAAAGCACGATTCTGACGCAGTTCTGGCGCTTTTTCATTAGAAAGCGTAAGATCCGCCGTCAGCATATAATGATCGGAAAGTTTGTTATTCACTACTTTGATATTATCAATTTCAATATTTTTCGTAGCCAGAATATTATCAACCGCAAAGACCTTCATCGCAGGATCATCATCCGGCCAGTAGGTTCTCAGCCATTGATCATCACGGCCGTTAGCCATATTGAAATAATCCAGCAAGCGGGAAAACTCATAAGTATCCTGATCGGTATTAAAATCGCCCATAATCACTTTATACTCAACAGGATCATTCGCAATCTGTTCCGCAAGCTGCGCCATTTGAACCTGGCGAAGTTCCCGAGCAGTCATCTGCTTCGGAGTCTGCGCGCTCAGATGGACGTTGTAAAGCGCAATCTGTTTTCCATCTTTTTCGACGACAATGCGCTGAGCAACCTTCGTCGCTTCCAGTTCATAGGTTTCCAGCGGACTTGCCGATGATTTCAGAATCGGATACTGAGATACGAATCCAATACCGAATTCCCCGCCCTCATAGTCTCTGAATTTCGCAAAATCAGTGTGCGCCAATTTTGCGCTGGTTAATCCAGCCATCATATCGGTATTGTTTCGATTGTTGAACATATCAACTTCCTGAACTGCGAGCACTTCAATGTTGTTCTCTGCAATTACATTGGACATCGCAGCCAAATCCGGATGTTTATTCGCTGCGATATTCCAGGTTCCAACGCGCAGCGTTACTGGTGCTTCAGGCGATTGTGCAAAAAGCGGCGTCGCCTGAGATGGAATGATCACAGTCAGCGCCGTGACTACAGCCATCAGAAAACTAAGCAGTTTTTTCATCTGTCTTTCCTCTCTTCCCCTTGCTTATTCGTCCTGTCTTCATTTCCATCCCTTTATGTTGGAAATAAACGCAAAACGTGTAAGCGTTAACATATTTTCAATTTAGCATGCGGAAAGAGGCTTGTCCAATAAGCATTTTCAATCCATAAGTAATTATTACTAATCTATAAATTATTCTTATATATTGACAAAAGCCTTTTCAAAAAGGGTTATTTAAACGTTAGCCATATAATACAAAGGAAAATAAGTTCATTTTATTTCAACTTTAATTCCAATTCCGACTTTTACTAAAGGTTGTTTTCAATTTACATTTCGTGGATTATATCTGTCTCTTTTGATCTCTATTCTGCCTATTCACTCGATTTCCTCGATAGCGTTATTCAATACTTGTGAGCCTTAATTTAAAGCTCGCCAGGAAAAGAAAAAAAGATTTCTCAGTTTTGACTCAGAAATCCCATTCATTTTATCTCTGCAGCACCAGTGCTTTCACTAACCCAAACCATTCCCGCACGGTATACATTGGAATCAACGAAACCGGCGTTTTTGAGTTCACAGCGCTGATTTGTTCGATTCCCAACTGTTTTGCCAGAATCGAAGCGCGCAGCTGGTGGAAGCTGTCCGTGACGATCACGACATTTTCACTCAAGTTGTTCTGACGCAGCAGCTTTAAAGAATATTTCAAATTTTCACCCGTATTACGGGCTTGATTTTCCTCCAAAATTCGATTCGTCTCCAGCCCGTTTTCCACAAGCCAGTTCTTCATGATCGTGCTTTCCGCATAGTCCTCGCCACTACCCTGCCCTCCGGTCACAATGACTGTACATTCCGGATTTTCATTAGCATAGTCCAGCGCAGCCTGAAGCCGTCGTTTCAGAATTAAGCTCGGCTGATCCTCATTGATCTTCGCCCCTAACACAATCACGGTGGACCCCTGATCCTGGGAAACAGAATTATGCGTATTGGCTGCGTTTACCATGAAGCTGATCAAAATCAGAACCAGTGCGCCGCTGATCATCCAGATACCATTCATCCATCGCTTTCCAGAATTCCCCAGCTTTTCATGGATTAAGCCCTCGCCGATCAACAACAACCCTAACGTCAGAAAAAAAGCATTGCCGAATTGCAGGGAAACCGTAACCATTGTCAGACAGGCATAGGCTAAACAAATTATTCCTAAAATCACCATGATTATTTTTCTTTTCATCCTCGCCGCCTGCCTTTCTGACGTTAGAATATCATATTTTAAGATGAATATCCGGAATGTCAGAAAACCTTAAGTTCACCGTAAGAGTCCGCGATGTTTCTTTATTAATTCGTATAGATCTTACGTCTATTTTTAACATTCTCTTTCATCTTTATCAGGAAAGCAGTTTGTCATTTAGAAAGAAAGTCCCGGATAAGGTTAGAGAATAAAATGAGTTCCGTTCCTCTTTCATCCAGCGAAAAACCGGCGTTCAGCCGGCTTTCCTTCTCCTATTCGCGATTTTTTAATTCTTCCAGCAGTTCTGTTTTGATGGTGTTGAAGGCTTCCTCATCAGAAGTCAGCGGCACGCAGGTGCCAAAGATATTCGCCAGTTCCAGTTCGGTCTTCGCTTTATTCATTCGCAGATTGATGCCCGATTCATCCGCATGATAACGCTGACGGATCTGTTTCTCTAATTCGTCCAGACTTGTTGGAACCAGGAAAAAAGCTTTGTTGTCCGGATGTTTAATCCGGATCTGACCAACACCCTGTGCTTCAATGGAAATCAGGACATTTTTACCCATCGCCGTCAAAAACTCCACATGCTCAGCCGGAGTTCCATAGTAATATCCGTTGAATTCAGTATACTCCAGCATCCTGTGATCCCGAACGGCATTCGCAAAGTCCTTATGATTAACAAAGTAATAATCCCAGCCGTCTTTCTCCGTTTCTTTCTTCGGCCGTGTGGTCAGAGAAATGATATCCATTAAGCCCAATTCCGGATCGTCCAGCAGCTTCTGACGCACCTGATCTTTACCGATACTGCTGACACCGCTCAAAATGACGACTAATCCTTTTGCCATAAATTCGCCCCTCCCTCAGATTTCATAATGTAGTTATACCGCAAAACGCTGACAATGACAAATATTTTCTTTTTAATTGTAAATTTTTCACCATTGCGTGTTACGTTTACAAGCATAACTCTCTGCGAAATCTGTTCTTCTGAATCTATTATAACAAGAAAACTTCAGACCCTGCATTGGATTGAGAAAATATTCCAACAGATTTCCTGATCTCTTTCTCAGATTCTGGCAAGAACTTCTTTTCAAAAGAAGTAAGATCAGAAAAGAGAATCCAGTATAAAACCGAATTCCCTTTTTGTTTCGATCTACATTATTTGATTCCATTCAAATTCTGTCCGTCCTTACGCAGCAATGCTTCCAACAATCGTGCGAAGCCGTCCTGATCATGCGGAGGGGCAATAACGTCGGCAATCTGCTTCAAAGCATCCGCACCGTTTTCCATAGCCACTTTCATTCCGCTGGCTTCCAGTAATTCCAGATCATTCAGGCCGTCGCCGACCCCCAGAATTTCTGCTTTCTTCAGCTGGTATTGCGCAGCCACCGCTTCAACGCCCAAACCTTTATGCACATTCAGCGGGACAACTTCCAGATAATACGGACGGCTCCGGACAAACTTCGCCTTTGTTTTCAATTTTCCCGGAAGGACAAGCGAATCCAACGTTTCCGGCTTATCGGCGATCATGATTTTACAGATATCTGACCGTTTCAACAGAGCTTCAAACTTCGCGACCTCCAGCGACATATTCGTAATGAAGCTGTCCCGCACCGTATAATGTCCAATTGGATTCAATCCCGTTACAATGGAAGATGGAGATTCCAGGTGAAAATTCACGTTCATCCTGCGCAGCTCATCGACAATTTCCCGCAGTGTTTCCGGCTCAAAAAAGGTTGCCTGCAATACCGTGCCCGAACCATTTTCATACAGTACGCCGCCGTTGAAACCAACGCTGCAGCACGCCCTTTGGTTCAATCCCAAAGCCTCAAGGTAACCCCGCATCCCCGGAAATGGCCGGCCGGAACAAAGTACAATATGAATTCCCTGAGCCCTTGCTTTGCCTACCGCTTCCAAAGTCCGCGGCGTCAGCTTCATTTCGGCGTCAGTCAACGTTTGATCAATATCGGTGATGATGCATTTAATCATTGCTTAAATCTTCACCATTGCTTGCAATCACTTTTTTATACCAGTCAAAGCTCTTTTTCTTATATCGCCGGTTGGTGCCCTGACCGGCATCGTTGCGGTCAACATAGATAAATCCATAACGCTTGGACATCTGACCTGTACCGTTAGAAACCAAATCGATCGGTCCCCAATAAGTATAACCGAATAATTCAACGCCGTTGCGGATCGCTTCTTTCATCGCGGTGAAGTGATTGGTTAGAAATTCAATCCGGTAGTCATCCTCAACCGTTCCCTCAACCAGTTCTTCCTTCAGGCCCAGGCCATTCTCTGCGATGAAAATTGGAACCTGATACCGGTCATACAAATCGGTTAACGCCAGATATAAACCATCCGGATCAATCGACCAGCCGGAAGGCGTCAGTTTCAGATATGGATTGGTCTGCCCGGTTGAAACAATATCCTGGCGGCCGATCTGCTGCTGATCTCCATCAACGAGCGCGTCCGATTTATTGGTGTCCTTCTGTACGGATTCAATATAATCCTTACCCGCAATACGGGACCGGTAATAGGTAAACGATAAGAAATCGACAGGATTTTCTTTGATGATCCGCATATCTTCTTCTTCATATTCGATCTCAATGTGATGTTCTTCTAAATACTGCCAGATATAGGATGGATATTCTCCGCGCACCTGCACATCAGGATAGAAATATGATTTCTGCTTGCATTTGGAAACCACAACGGAATCCTTCGGATCACAGGTGATCGGATACATCGTCTTATATTCGATGACGGAGCCAACTTGAGTGCTCGGATCGGTTTCATGAATATATTTTGTCGCCAGCGATGACGCGACAAACTGATGATGGGAAGCCTGGAAACATTTCTGCTCGAGATTTTCACTGTCGGCGCGGATACCAGCGGTCATCCACATCATCGGATAATTGACATTATTCCCGATCTCATTAAACGTCAGCCAGTAGCTGACCTTGCCGCGGTAGCGATCAACGATTGTTCTTACGAATTTCATATAGAATTCAATCCACTTCCGGTTATCCCATCCGCCATATTTTTTCACCAGCGCCAGCGGCATTTCATAATGGGAAATCGTGATCATGATCTTCATGCCCTTGGCGATCAGTTCGTCAAACATTGAGTCATAAAATTGCAGGCCGGCTTCATTGGGCGTTTCTTCCTCGCCGGTTGGGTAAATCCGCGTCCAGGCAATTGAAGTGCGGTAGACGTTCCAGCCCATTTCCGCAAACAGCGCGATATCCTCTTTATAATGATGGTAGAAATCAATGGCTTCATGCGTGGGGTAAAATGGCTGATCCTCCTGCGGTCCGCCGAAGATGCCGTGCGGCTGGACGTCTGCGACGGAAGGCAGTTTGCCATCCGCTAAATAAGCTCCCTCATATTGATTGGCCGCTGTGGCTCCACCCCACAAGAATCCCTTGGGGAAACCCTTTGGCGCTTGAATCTCTTTTGTATTTTTCATCTTATTTGTCCTTTCCTTCCTTTATTTGATAGGTCGCAATCCGGCTTTGCCCTTTTTTGACAAAGCCGCTGCGCTGTATATCGAGCTGAAAAGCATCGGCGTTGGGAAACAACGTCATCGTTGTCATATCCATATCTTTCTGATTCATGAGATAGGAATCGAAGCGTATAATTTTATCGCCGCGCTTTACTGTATCCCCTTCCTGAACATAAGCTTTAAAACCCTTTCCCTGCAAGCTCACCGTATCAATCCCGATGTGCACGAGTATTTCCAACCCGTCGGGATTAACTAAGCCGAACGCATGCAGAGTCGGATACAACATCGTGATTTTCCCGTCGCAGGGGGCGGCGACAATTTCACCTTCCGGCTGGACCGCCGCTCCATCGCCCAGCATTTTCTGCGCGAACACTTCATCTCGAACCTCGCTCAGCGGGAGTAAACGGCCGCTGATGACCGCGGTGATCTCGGTTTGCGGACAGCTTGAGGCTTGTCTTTTGAAAAGATTCAGCATCGGCGTCAGTCGTTCACCGTTTTCCCGTTATACAGCACAAAGGTGGCCAGGAAAGAAACGAGGAACGCCGCGATCACACCTGCTACAATCGCCATCATCGTATTCTCGAAAATGACAACGCCCAGAATACTGGAATACCCCATGGAAAAAGCTTTTGCTCCCATAAATCCGGCAACGGCCCCGCCGACCAGACCGCCGGCCACAACGCCGAAGATCGGTGTTCTTAAACGCAGATTGATGCCATAGAGCGCAGGCTCGGAAACTCCGGAAATAATCGCGCCGATCGCCGCGGACAGCGCACTGGATTTTAAATCTTTATCTTTCGTTTTCAGCATGACTGCCAGACAGGATCCACCTTCTGCAATGTTGTGCAGAATCCAGCCTGGACGGAAAACATTATCGTAGCCGACCGACGTGAATAATTCGGTCATCGGCGCGACCATCAGCATGTTGACGCCCATCATGACTAAGAATGGATGAATCGCCGCAATGATGCCCGGCGCAAAGCCTCCGACATGGGCCTGCAGCCAGACAATACCGGTCACAATCCAGGTACCGACGACAACACCGGCCGGTCCCAGAATTAAAATCGTCACCGCCATCC